>Ga0315548_1000144_pt1 | contig 64247 bp, 50 predicted proteins | sample SalMarSW160110MG_2_FD_202540 | JGI IMG/M metagenome (GOLD analysis project Ga0315548, IMG submission 202540) | Salt marsh sediment microbial communities from the Plum Island Ecosystem LTER, Massachusetts, United States - Salt Marsh Sediment SW1601-110 ... | reverse complement strand
AAAACACCTGGCGCAAAAATCCTCTAATTCTTTCATTACTTTCTCCTGATCTATATTTATATTTAAATCTACTCTCTTAACTCCCATCCCCTCACCAATGTGTAAACCATGTGCTTTGGATTTAACAGGTGGTGAGGAATTGATTCTTGACAATAATCCCTTTCAAATTAACTTCCTTTTATGCGGGAAATAATCAGAAAAAAAAGAAACGGGCAAAAACTCAATAAATCCGATATTGAAAAATTCATAAAAGGAGTTACACATAAAGAAATCCCGAATTATCAGACAAGCGCTCTATTAATGGCAATATTTCACAACGGGATGGACATAAGAGAGACAAAAGACCTTACATATTTTATGCTAAATTCAGGTGAGAAACTCGATTTGTCGGATATTAAGGGCAAAAAAATCGATAAACACTCGACAGGTGGTGTCGGAGATAAGATAAGTATTATTCTTGCCCCGCTTGCAGCGGAAATGGGTATAACTGTTCCCATGATCACGGGAAGAGGACTGGGACATACCGGTGGAACTTCCGATAAGATGGAGTCAATTCCGGGATATAAAACGGCTCTTACTTTCAGCCAATTCGAGAGAGTTCTAAAAAAAGTGGGCTGCTCCATCATATCTCAAACTAACCAAATAGCACCCGCGGATAAAGAATTATACGCGCTAAGAGACGCGACTGAAACAGTGGAATCGATACCTCTTATAACTTCCAGCATTCTATCCAAGAAACTCGCGGAAGACTTAGACGGTCTCGTTATAGACCTTAAGGTCGGGGAAGGCGCGTTTATGAAAGACCTCGACTCGGCGAAAAAGCTGGGTGAAATGATGAAAAAAGTGGGAGAAGAACTCGGAACAAAGATGACGATCGTTTTTACGGACCAGTCTTCACCAATAGGAAGAAACATCGGAAACGCACCCGAAGTGATTGAAGCCATCGAGATACTCAAAGGGAACATAACCGACTATCCGGATACTGTAGAAATCACAAAAGTCCTTGCAGATGAAATGTGCCATCTCGCGGGAATCAAAGGAAAAGTTCTGGAATTGCTTGAAAGCGGTAAGGTTTTAAAACGATTCGAAAAGATGGTTTCTCTTCAGGGAGGCGATTTATCCAGGCTTTCCGCTTATAGAAAAACCTTTGAAGTAAAAAGCACCTCTGGGGGAATCGTAGAGAAAATAGACGCGTACAAAATCGGTATTGCCGCTTTAAAAACCGGCGCCGGAAGAGAGAAGAAAGAAGATAACGTGGATTTAAGAGCCGGGATAAAACTTTTGAAGGTAGAGGGTGAGGAAGTTAAAAAGGGTGAACCCCTTGCCCTTGTTTATACAAAAAAGGAGTTAGAGCCCATAAAAGAAAGTATCTTATCCGCGTATTCCATTGGGAATAACTTTAAAAAGAATACAACGAAAATTTTAGAGAAGTGGTAAAAAATAAAAACGCGGTCATAATTCTTGGCTGTAAAGATAAAGAACTTACGAAAAAAAGAGTTAAATTCGCAGAATCGATGTTAAAAAATTCTAATGATCTTACAGTGATTTTTTCAGGAACAAAAGAAGAAGTAGGCTGGATGAAAAACAATTCCAAACTAAAAGCCATCCCGGAAGAAAACTCGACAACCACTCCGCAGAATCTGATAAATTCAAAAAATTTTATCGGAGATGCCCAAAAAGTATTTATAGTAACCGATAAAAGCCACGCTTTCAGAACCAGGTATCTTGCAAAAAAAATACTAAAAGGAAAAACAATCGAAATTTTGGGAGTAAAGATGCCCACAATATTTATATTAAAACAACTCTACTATGAGTTCTCACGTTTAATAAAACATGTCTTTGGGCTCGAATAAAGACTACGAAATAATAGAACATACAGCGGATATCGGAATAAAATTAACCGGAAGATTCCTTACCGAAATTCTCTGGAAAGCAATTCATGCCACGGCAGATTTACTGTCCGGAGGAATAGAAATCCAGCCGAAAATAGAAAGAGGTTTCTCCACGAAAGAAGAAAATATAGAAACGGCACTTGTTAGTATTCTGGAAGAAATTATTTATCTTTTCGAAAAAGAGTCGTTTTTGCCTTCTATGTGTTCGGTCAGAATCGAAAATGGTGTTTATGAAATTAAACTTAAAGGAGACATAGTATCTGCCGAAGATATAAAGAACGGAACCGAGATAAAAGCCGTGACATATCACCAGCTTAAGATTAAAGAGGTTCGTAACGGATACGAAGCAACGGTTATTTTTGATATTTAATTAGCCACGAAGACACAAAGCAAGAAAGAATTCAGAAGCCAGGAGCCAGAAGTCAGAATCCCTACCCAAAACCCCAAATTATTCTCACACGGACCCACAGAGAACACAGAGGATTTCTTGTTTTAATTCAAAATTCATAATTCAAAATTCAAAACTCTTGACGTTCAAAATTAATAATTCAAAATTCTTAATTCTTGACACACAACTCAAGACTCGCTTAACTACTCACTACTCCCTACTCACTATAGGCACCTTGACTTTCGGTATTACGAGTATACTCTCCTTAGGGTTATGATTGATTTAAAGAAAACTAAGATTATTTCTCTTGCAATACTTGCCTGTCTTATATGGTCTACTGCTTTCGCGTTTGTTAAGATTGGCCTCGTATATTGTACTCCTATGCTTTTTGCAGGAATACGTTTCATTCTTGCAGGGATACTACTATTGCCTCTATGCGGAGGACCGAGCAATTATTTTAAATCGATTCGTTCTAACCTAAAAACAATAATTAAGGTAAGTCTTTTCCAGACTTTTCTTTTATATTCCTTGTTTTTTTGGGGAATGAATTTAGTCGCGGGCTCTACCGGAGCAATTGTCACAGGCTCAACCCCTCTAATCACAGCAATTGCCGCGCACATGATTTTAAAAGACGATAAATTATATATGAAAAAGGCAATCTTTATCTTTTCCGGTATGTTCGGAATAATTCTAATCTCGCTTGAGAAACAATTTATTATAGGCAATTCATTTAAAGAGTTGGCGGGTATATTTATTTTACTGGGAGCATCATTTGCGAGTGCTATGGGTAACATAGTTGTCGCTACCGATAAAAGCAAATTGACTCCTATCACTTTAAATTCAGCTCAGATGAGTTTAGGAGGATGTGCGCTACTCCTGCTTTCATTCTTAGTGGAAGGTTATCCGCAAATAACAATTACGAAACAATTTGTTCTCGCACTTCTATGGCTCGCATTTATATCGGCCAGCGGATTCTCAATCTGGTTTTATTTAATAAAGAAAGAACGAGTGAAAGTTTCGGAGTTAAATATGTGGAAATTTATTATGCCCATATTCGGAGCAGTCATTAGCTGGACTTTGCTGAAAAATGATTCACCGACTGTACTTTCGGTTATCGGGATGTTGATAGTCGCCATGTCGGTATTGTTTTTTAATTTGAAGAAGAGAAGTCATTAAGCTTAGAAACACTATTTTCATATATTTAAAATGAATATTATACTGCTGATTAGAACTGTCTACTTTTTCTCTAACCTTTCTATCGCCTGAGTGATTTCTTTGTTACCTGGTACAAGACGTAGTGCTGATTTCAACAAAGATAAAGCTTTATGCCGATCTTTTATTTTATCACATGCAAGAATGAGATTGGAAATGTAAACTTGAACTCCCGGATCTTTTTCAATAGCTTTTATATATCGTTCTGCAGCTTTTCCATAAATGCCATTCCCAAACAAAACATTTCCTAAGGCATTCTGATAAATAGGATCGTTCGCATCGATATTTATTGCCTTTTTATATGATATCTCCGCCTCTTTTTCATTCCTCGATTCAATATACGCTTTGATAAGATTAGAATGATACAAAGCTATATTAGGTTCTAATTCTGTTGCTTTTTTATAAAGTTCAGCTGCTTTAATATAATCACCACTCGCGTAATAAACATTTCCTAAATCGTTATTATATACTGCATTGTCAGGTTCGATTTTCAAAGCCTCTAAAAATGCCTTTTCAGCTTCCTTCCTTTTTTCTAACGCTCTATATGAAACACCTAGATTAGAATGGTAAACAGCTACCGAAGGATTCAACTTAATTGCCCTTTTATAAAATTCAACGGATTTATTATGCCTATTACTCTCATAATAAACATTCCCTAAATCGTTATTATGTCTCGCATTGTCAGGCTCAATCTCTATAGCTTTTTTATATGCCTTCTCCGCCTCTTTCCATTTTTCTAACGCTCTATATGAACTACCTAAATTAGAATGGTAAACTGCAACTTTATCATCAAGCTTTATAGCCTTTTTGTAAAGCTCGATAGATTTTTCAAAATCTCCACTCCCATAATAAACATTCCCTAAATCGTTATTATATACTACATTGTCAGGTTCGATTTTCAGAGCATTCAAAAATGCTTCTTCAGCTTTCTTCAAATTTCCTAACTCCTTATATGAAACACCTAAATTAGAATGGTAAACTGCAACCGAAGAATCTAATTCAATTGCTTTCTCATAAAATTCAATGGATTTTGCATAATTGCCACTCCCATAATAAGCATTTCCTAAATTGTTATTATATACTGCATTGTCAGGTTCGATTTTCAGAGCATTCAAAAATGCTTCTTCAGCTTTCTTCAAATTTCCTAAAGCTTTATATGAACCACCCAAATTGGCATGGTAAACAGCTACCGAAGAATCTAATTCAATTGCTTTTTGATAAAATTCAATGGACCTCTCATAATTACCACTCTCATAATAAATATTTCCCAAACTGTTATTATATCCTGCATTGCCAGGTTCAATCTTCAAAGCCTTCAAAAATGCCTCTTCTGCTTTTTCCCAATTTCTTAAAGCTCTATATGAACCACCCAGACTGGCATGGTAAATAGCCACCGTGGGATCCAGCTTAGCTGCATTTCTACAAGGGCCAAGGGCCCTATCGTAATCCTCACTCAAAAGCAAAGCGAGCCCTAAAGCATTCTGATAAACAGGATTATTCACATCAATATTGATTGCCTTTCTATATGATATATCTGCCTCTTTTTCATTCCCTGATTCAATATACGCTTTGATAAGATTAGAATGATATAAAGCTACATTAGGTTCTAATTCTGCTGCTTTTTTATAAAGTTCAGCTGCTTTAATATAATCACCACTCGCGTAATAAACATTTCCTAAACTGTTATTATATCCTGCACTGTCAGGCTCAATCCTCAAAGCCTCCAAGTACGCCTCTTCAGCCTTCTTCCAATTCCCTAAAGCTTTATATGAACCACCCAGATTGGCATGGTAAACAGCCATCGAAGGATCTAATCCAATTGCTTTCTCATAAAATTCAATGGATCTTTCATAACCAACACTCGCGTAATAAACATTTCCCAAATTGTTATTATATTCTGCATTATCAGGTTCGATTTTCAAAGCCTCTAAGTATGCCTCTTCAGCTTTAATGTTTTCTCCTTTATCCCTCATGCTATTGCCCTGATAAAAAAACGCTTCTGCCAGTTTATGAGAATAATCTTTAGTTTTATTCAATTCAATAGCAATTTTGTAGCTTTCGATAGCTTTAGTGTAATTGGATTGCCTGCAGTAAACATCGCCAAGCATGCAATAATAAACACCATTTTCAGGTTCCTCCTTTATAGCCTCATACAGCAATCTAATACTTTCATCCACATCTAAAACATCACCAAAATAAATACCAAAGTTGAGAGAAGTATAATGAATCGGATCTTGCGCTAACCAGTTCACAACAAGACTATTTAAATTTTCACGAGTATTTTTCGCATCTTCAGTTCTCTTTAAAAGAATATATACGATCAAAAGAACTGTATCTATATCAAAATTTATGGGATAGTGATCCTTGATCAGTTCACCAAGTTTTATAGAGGCTTCCAAAGCCTTTTCGTTCCCAATATTATACGACAATATCTCAGCCCATATTCTTAAGGCATCTATATCATTTTCATCTAATATATCCCTCTTTATTTTCTTTCTCTTCTTATATAATTCGGCTACACCTTTGCCATCATAATCGATTTTTAACCCCTCGAATAGAGATGATAACTTAGTCTGATACATGATATTTTCAATTTTTTTAAAAACTTTATCCCTTAAATCTTTCTGTAATCCTTCGATTTCTTTTTTTAGTTCTTCTACTCTTTTACTACGATCCCAAACCAAATCTTGTGTCCCTTCTAAATCTAATTTTCCGCTCTGAGGCAATTGACCTTTCATTGTTGTTTCTCCTTCTTGCAGCTGATTCATCATTAGAATTTCTTGAAGATTTTCTTCTTTCTTCTCTTTTTCCAATTTCCTCTCAATTTCTGTTTGTTTTTTACGCTTTTCTTCCGTTTCAAGCTCATTTTTTTTATCTCTAATTTGATCGTTGATTTGTCTTGCTTGTGTTTGAGCAGACGAAATTAATGCTATAGGTAATGCTGGTGCAAGCTTTTCAGCCTTCTCGCAACTCTCCAAGATTTTTGTCTCAAGATCTGCCGAAATTTTTCCGCTAATCGCTCTTCTCCAGCTATAAGCATTATGAAGATTGTAATACACAACAGCATTATCAGAATACTTCCTTGTAGCTTCCTCAAAGGCTTTTATTGCATTATCCAGCTGCCCGGAGTCACCAAAGCGGTGAAAATAATTTAAGCATGCATTTCCGTAATCATTAAGTACAAAACTATAAACAACATCTATTGTCTTTTGAGAAAATTTATTATCATCTTTACGTTTTCCGTCTATAAATGTACCTTCTTTAGACTTTTTCAGACTATTAATTTTATTCTCCACATTTATTTTAAAAGAGCGATATCTTTCTAACATCTCCGGTATTATATAATTGTAATACGAAGTAAGTGCTCGAAAACTTGACGTAATTGAAAAAATACCAACTCCGGGATCTGCAGCGATCGCCTGATTGTAAAAGTCATAGCTTTCATTGAAACAACCTTCTTCCGCGGCAATCCTTGCAAGGCCATATTTAAGTTCTCCTATAAAAGTTTCACGGACAATGGCTTTCAATTCACAGCCCTCTTTAAATTTCTTTTTGGCTTCTTCTATCTCCTCTGAAGTTCCAAGTAACCATTTTATATAACCTTGAGCTGATAGAGAAGCTAAACTCCCGGGATTAAGCTTAAGAACTTCATTATATTCCTCTATTATGCTATCAGCTCTTGCCTTTTCTATTCGCTCCTTAGTCCTGAAGCGCATTTCAGAATAATATGCCAAAAAATATTGGGCGATTTCAAAATTCGGAGCAATCTCTGTAGCCTTCCGAAAAAGAAGAATTTCCTTATCTAAATCTGGTTCAACCAATCCTGCAGCCAAAAGATACAGAGCATCTCTTTCACTAAGATCAGGAGCAACGGCCTTAGCATCCTCAATTCTTTCCTCAGCAAATTTTACCGCACCTAAGAAATAGTATGCCAGAGCTGCCACAGTGTAAGCATTAAAGAGTACACGCCTCTGGCTTTCAAAAAGAATTTTTTGAGGTTGCCTAAATAAAGATCTAAACCACGAGTCTTCAGGAAAAGTAAGAAAGGATAGCAGGTAATTCAATCTATTGTTTTTCCCAAAAAGCCCTATATTTATATTTCCATATAATACCTTTAATATATTTATAACTTCTTCTATCTTGCCTGGTATTTCAAATATGGGATTCATATATCGTCCTGAGATTGCAGAAACTTGCCTTCTATAAATCAAACACTTGGAGTATCCGATTTCAGCCCTCGCCCACATTTGAATAAATTTGACTCTAGTACGCCAAAATATAGGAAACCGTATAAGGATTTTAGTAAACCACCTGATGTTTTTTACATCAAAGTAATGTTTAACTTCTCTATATAGTTCAATAGCACGGTCATATGCATCTATTGTGTTGGATTTTTCGAAATCTTTTGCTTCATTATATAGAGCTATGGCACGTAAGTATCCGGTCGGGAATAGAGAAATTTTTTCCTTAATGTCTAATTTAATCTGTCTGTAAATTTCAGTCGCAATGCTTGAATATACTCTCTCAACAATCTGTTTATATACGCTAACTTCCAGTTTGATCTTACTCTCTTCGCTATTGTTAACGATTGAGCATTTGACAGGATATGCCAATTTTGAAGGGCTGTCTTCAGGCCCAATCCTGACACGCGGCATCACATGTATAATCCATTCACCATCCTTTTCTTCTCTTACAGCATAATATCCTTCGATATGAATATGTGACGTCGGCCTTTTTATTTCTGCAGATTCAGAAGCAGGTGCAACCTCAAGTAAAGACAACCTTCGAATCCTTTCATTCAGTCTTCCCATTAAATCATGATGAAGTAAACGCAATCGGTCTTCTGCTTCTACAGTTAAACGTTCACCCGGTGTTCCATCAACAGACTCAAAGCGTTTAATCCAAAAAGTATATCTAAAGGGGTCCTCCGCTTCTTTAACTAAAAAACTGGTCCATTTTAAAACAAAGTAAATCCCTAACCCGGCAGCAAAAACGAGAATTACTGCAAGAATTAAAAGATTATCTCCTTTGAATAATTCAATCCATTGACCTTTGATTAAGTAACCAACAAACGCCTTGATATTCTGGAGATAACTGTCTTTATAAGAAGCAATTAGAATTTGGATGATAGCCCAAAAGATAGCAAAACCTGCGCCTAATGTTCCTGTTCGCCTACGTCTAAGTAATTTCTGTTCTATGCTTTTTGCTTTTTCCAATTGTTCTTCAGTCGGAATTAAACCCATTAAATTCATAAATTTCCTCCAGCTTCAGCAATAATAACTAACAACAGTCTATTCTTCACCTATATCTAGGGAGTCTTTTTCACACGGCATTCTGGTCTTTCCGGAACACCGTCTTTAAACTCGGAACTCTTTTCTCGTATAATATCAAACTCGTAGGCTTCATCTCGTGCTTTCAAATAGGAATGATCGCCCCCGGTAAAATCAATATAGTCATAGGTACAATAGATCTTTAACAGTAACTTTCCTTCTGTCAACTCGCTAATTTTTTTTGCATTTAAAATCTTCCACATGATTCTTCTACCGCTATTTGGCACCTGTAGAGGTGTTTTTCTCAGATCCCAACTCAGATACTTTCTCTTCGAATTTAGAACTTGTGGATTTTGCAAACTTGAAGAGATCTATCCCAAACGTTACAAATAAATCATCATTGAAAAAGTTATCATCATTATCGATGTCATGCCATGTTACTCCAAGATTGAAATAGGTTCCAAAATGTAGGATACCCCCGATGCCTATTCCGATATCATCACGTATTGTTGTAATTCCCGAAATTCCCCAGAAATTTCTCAAATCTTCACCATAATACTTTACCCATCCTAATAGTTCGATAGCTAAAACCTCCTTAGCTTTTAACTGTTTTATTCCTTCAGTGCTTACCTCGACACCCAATTCCGGATGAAAAATAACCCACTGATGACCTGGTGGATTTTCAATATCAAATGATGTTATATAACTATTAACAAAGGATTCCCATGGATATTGAGAAAAGCCATTTTCAAGATAATTTTTCCATTTAGTTTCTGCCTTCAGTATTGCATTTAGGGTCATTTGTCGCCCTTCATCTTTAAAAATGTTTAATAATCTATTAACTGTCTCAGCCCTGTATCTTAGATCTTTTGCCTGTTCTTCATTTATCTCATTAGTATCTAATTTAATCTCGTTGGGGCTTCCGTAGAAGTAGATGATACCATTCGTGGTATTTGCTTGAAAACGACCGGTTGGAAATTTTTTGAGAATTTGATCAACACTGTCTCTGCTCTCAATACCTACCTTTTCAACCGCCTTCGTATAATCATTAACTAAAGCATCTAACTCATTCTGGAATTTCTCTTTGATTCCTAATTTACCATTCCAGTCAACATTAGTTTTTTTAAAATCATCGGCGAGATCCTTAAATATCTCTCCCCACTCAAAATTGCCAATTTCATTCTCGTATTTCTTAATAACTTGTTCCTGGTATCGGAAATCATTATGATCCTCCCAATCGTCTTCTTCGGACAAATAAACAGAGGGCGGCAGTCCAAATACATTAATATTCACCAAGATAAGTAATACAATAAGATAAAGAGAAATTCTAGCCGAATTTAACAATTTCACTTGATACCTCCTTTAGGTAGTAAAACCATTTTAAGTCATACTCATATTATCATAGTATCATTTATATTCATTAACAATCTGATAAAATTTTATAAAACCCTTGATTAGTTCTGACGGCGACGGCTCTTCTCCGAGTTCATCTTTTGGTACTTCGAGATCCTTTATAAAATCCCTCACATTTTGCATAAATTCTAGTTTGCCACCAAACCGCTTGTAATTATGGACAACCTCGACTTCTTCCTGATCGGTTACTGCCAATGGACCTATTAAAGCCCTCAATATTGGTATATGAACCCTTGGATTATCGAGATAGTGTTCGAATCCGTGAATATCCCAGTTCCAACAGTGTTGAACTACAATTGGTTGATAGTCTGAACCCCATCCTACAGGATCGAACATTCGAGGAAAGGGGACAGGATCCAGTTCATGGCGAAAGTTCAGATATTTAAAAGAATATGATCCACCATCAAGATTTGGCCCAGGTTTGACGATTGAATTATATGCCTTTGGTTCAGTCTGCAATAATCGACTCGTATTGGCTATCATAAATATAGACTTAAAACGCCAATGTGTAGGACCAAAAACATTTGTAGAACCACCCCATTCTTTCGTTCCTAAGTAGTGCAAACTGTCATGCACAACTGCAGTACCAAGACTGTGAGCCAATACTGAACAACGCGCTTCACCAGATTCACTGATTTGCCTGTCGATTTCCTCTGCTATCTGTCTTACAACATCTATTCGAATTCTTTCTCTGTAAATGGGAAAGAATCTATATATGATCACATCTGCGACATGTGACCATAGAAAATTCTTTTCGGTATCACCCGCATTTTTGAGCCAATTTAAGGCATCATTATCCTCCAAGCCATTCTCTTTTGCAAAATCACTTATCGCGTTAGCATCCTCTTGCCATTTATTCAAAACATTTGACGATATGATATTATCATAAACAATTGGAACAAACTTGACTTTATCTTCTAATTTAGATTCTTTAAAATATGAATATTTTTTAGATGAGTCTTTCAACTTTTCGATTACACTATCTGCCCACTTTTTCTCTTGATGAACTCCCATACCATGAACCAAAAATAGAACGTTCTTACTCATAATTACACCTCCTTAAATTTTATTAAAAAACAAACATTCGTTCCGATCAAAGTATTCCCTTAACGTCCCTTTGTACCATTTGCCTGGCTAAATTCAAATCCGTCTCCACCTCTGTCTCAGCTAAATTTAATTTCTCACCCACCATCCTTGCCAATTTATCAGCAGAGCTGAGTTCTTCTATGCTTACTACTTTAAACACCTTTTTATTTCCTGTATTTTTTCTTCCATTTATTGAAATCCCAACTTTTCAGGAATTTTTTAGCGGCTTCCTGGCCATTGCTGTATAGTAAATCACTTTCTTCCTGAGTAATATTAAAGTCTGATGAGATTACTTATTTCCTTTCTCTTCTTCCGGGTTCTTTCCAGAAGCGCGTAATTTCATAAATCTGTTAAGCACGTCAAACCAGAACGGGGCACCTAAGGATAAAGCTACTGCCGAGAACAACCATCCAAGAACCTTATTTGGCAAATTTATAGGTTCCTGTCGTTGCCCGGACCATCCAATTGGTAGTTGGAGTTCCTGAAGTTTTTCACTCGCGTTCTCTACAATTTTCGAAAAGTCTTTTTGTTCTGTAGATTCGATTTTCTTAACTGCTTCAGTGGCAGCTGTAACTAGCGAAGCACGTAAAGTTTCATCCCGATACAAACTATTGGCAATTTCAAAGGTATCAACATTCAATCCAACACTTACAACAATAGCTGTACAAAATATAATCAGTTGTATTTTCCGCTTGTACCAACCCTTAACTCTATCCATCGTGTCGTTGAACCATCTCTCGATGTCTTCTTGCACTTTCTCAATTCCTTCTTTCTTCTGTCTGATAAACAACTGAAGCGTTTTCTTAATGTCGCTTTCCGGAAGATTATCAACCGCCTTGCTAAAATCCTTGAACATCTTTGAACCAGCGGTTACTTTAGGAGCAATAATATCTATTACGGTAAGAGCAAAAGTGTGAGATGGAACATAAGATATTTTTCTAGCTTTAGAAGAGAGGGCCTTTATTAGAGAATGTTCAAAAAAGCTATCAGCAAGTTCCTTCCCTTTTTGGTCTTTACCTTTAATGAGATTTTGAATTGCAGTCACAAGAGTCCTCGCTCTTAATGAAAACATACTCGCAATCCATTCATCAATAGTGGTGCATATCAAACTTAATATTATATATACAAAAGCTAAACCAATAGCGACATCAAGTATTTGTGATTCAAACATTTTAACCTCCTCATTTTTATGTTTTAAAATTTTCTCCAGTAAATTTTTCTCTAATTGATCTATCCAATATTAATTAGAGCCAATTAAACCCTGAGGTCTATTGGGGAACCCACTCATCCAATTCTCTTTGCCAAATGTCTAAATCCAAACCTTTTTATCCCAACTTTACAAATTCTCGGCTTACCCATTTTTCATTTAAATCAACCTTATACCAGCCGTTCTGTATATAATAAATTGTCACTTCATCACCACGAGACAGGTGGTCGATTATCCTAAAAGCTGTACTCGGGCCTGTTCTTACTCTGAGCTTAGAAGCTGTAACCTTGCCGTAGAAAATTTCTTGTAAATATTTTTCAGATAACCATTTATTTTCAGTGGAGATTCTACACCATCTGTTTCTCCGTTCGTAGATATCTACGATAGAACCATAATTTAGAAAACCAATCTTTTTACTCGTTACACTCGGACTCCTCCTGATATTAAGTCGAGATGCAGTTACCATCGCGTGACCTATTACTTGTTCAGCACTAATCACTTTATCCGTTGAAACACCTTTTTTCAGCTTTTTTAGTTCTGAAACGACCAATGGTATAAAATTCTTTTCAGCACTCTCAATCGAATTCCCCCCAAAAAAGTTAGTTCCGGGGCATGATTTTGTCGTTCCGGATCCATCTGTACGTTTACAGGTTATAAGATCATACCAGTGATGATAAACGATTGTATTAGTACTGGGAGTTAAATTGAATTTATGGCACAACACTGCATTAAGATGAACAATAGAATCTTTATGTTCTTGGGTCATCGTGTCTCTACCCCTATCAAAATTCCCTAAGTGCTCGATGCAAATACCGTTAGAATTATGTCCCCTTATCCCAGCAGGTGTTTTTTCCAGGCTTCTACAAATAGCAACCTTCCCATCCGGGAAAGTCGTAATATTCTGAGCGATATCGCTCCACCCGTTATTATTAATATGAAAGTTTCTCATACCGACCAGACGGCTGAAATGATTTTGACCATCAAAATGACTCATGTCAGGCAAATATGTGTGGTGGTTTTGAATTAAATTAATGGCCCGGTTAACATCTTGTTTTATCAGCCAGTCTTTTATTTCACTGCTGTCAAGCAGTATAAATTTGTTTCTCTTTTCCATCTTACTCCTCCTTAGAATACACTTACTTTAGGTGAATTACCTGGTTATATAAGTAACACCATGTGTTATATTTTATCCCGGCAGTATAATTCAACTCGTTATTCTTACTCATTTACGATTGATATCTTTCTTTCAAGCTCATTAATTCTACAGTCATTATCATTTTAAATCATTATTTTTGCATTTGAGATAATATTTATTTTGATTTTTAACATATGTGTGTTAATATAGAGGAGAAGAAAAAGACACATCGAATGTAAATATTCTACTATGTTCATAAAATTCACAACTCAAGCCCTGACCTCCCTCACTCGCGTTCTGATTGAAAAATAACAAATCTTTTAAAACTTTACTTATAATCCCTACAATTATAAAGATATCCATCACATCTTACCTAAAAAACAAATATTTTACTGTGATACTTACAGTGTACAGCATATGGATTTTTTATAATTTGTCAAGAGGTTTTTTTAAAATTTTGATTTTTTAGCAATATCTTTACCACGAATACAAACTCAAGGAACCTCCGGTTCCACTTTTACCCCTCTAAGTAGATCAGTTCTAATTATCACTACAGAGTCAGTCTTATGGATACTAACTTCAGTTTTATTAAGCCTTTTCACGAGTTCATTCTTTTTGGCCGGTGAGATCTACTCGGGTGTTGCTTCCAGAGTACTGTGGACTGCCTTAATTTCTCTGTTGACTCCATATGGAATATCCCATTACCGTTCCAAACATAGAAGCAGTAAAGAAATCTTTCGGAAGTTTTGTTTTTCTGGAAACAGTATAATTTTCGTTATTCATACTTATACCTCCTGTCATTCTTGTTCTTTCAATTACAATCTTTTTTTAGCAAACCACACACAAGCTACAATTACCAGAGTTCCAATCATATAAAAGCTAACAAACAAATATTTTCTGATAGATTCCACTTCCCCTGTTATTGAAATAAACATTTCTTTATTTAGAATCGCAATAAAAACCGACAAAACTGATAGGACAAAAACCCCTATAATTACAAACGCCGAAAGTCCCAATAATAAAGGTTGAATAGTGCTTCTATAGGGAGGCAGATACCAGCAATCGACCAGGTAATCAACATCTTTTTTATATTCAGCAATAGTCCCTTTTCCAACTTCCCGCCAAATAAAAGTAGATAATCTAATACTCTTGTTTAGATAAGCTGTCAACATCACAATTAAAACAACAATAAGGAGCGGGAATACTTCTGCAAAATCTGTTAAATTTAAAGGAATCTTACCTATCGGCGACTCTATAGACTCGATCTTGGATTCAAGTTTTTTTATACGATTCTGATATTCTACTATTGCGTTCTCCGCTTTCAAAATTTCTTTTTCTCGGGCATCCTTGGAAGTACGAACATCTTCTATCAATAGTCCTATCTCAGAATAAATTGGATTAAAAGATTCATTTACTATATTATTTAAACCTTCTGCTACAGGAACCTTACCTCCGCTATAACTATGCCAGAAGTCAGGATCTACTTCGTCGACATATTTATTGATACTCCGGATTGCACTTTTAGATAGAGAGTCCAGCTTGTTATCAGAAGAGATCTCTCCCACATATTTTAGCTTCAAAACGGGATTAATTACCTTTTCTTCAAGTTCGGTTACTATTTCGCCAAACCAATTTTTAGTATACCAGCGAACACCTTCCTCAAATGTAGTGACTTCCGGAGGAAAAGATATACTCACAGGTGGCTCAGGGCTGTTTGCATAATACTGATGAGGGGAAACCGACGGAGTGGAAAGCGTAGGAGAAGTAACAATAGCATCTATCTCCGGCAACATTGCCTGTAGATGATCCGGAAACCCTTGAATCTTAACTCTGATATCTTGAAGAGAAGAATTACTGCTTCTACTGGTTTCGTCAAGTTGATTCTGCTGTGTTGAAAGTTTCTCAAGTTGAATCTGTTTTTGCTCTAATTTCTGCACCGAATTTTTTTCTTCTGCTTTGTACCGAAAGTACGGCTCAATGACGTAAAAATGACCGAACAAAGCGAATATCAAACCTACAGTCAAAAGGCGATTAAAATTCTTTTTAACTAATCGCATATCATTCAAAAATACATCAAAAATTTGCGCCATATGAACTCCTACATTTCAATCGGTGTTTATTTATCTTTGTTTTTCATACAGGATTTGCGCGGTGATGAGTCCTTTTCGTGCTTCCATATCTTCCGGATCTCGCCTTACTGCATCTTCATATTTACGGATAGCTTCTTTTGGGTCATTTCTTTCAATGTTAATGTAAGCTATACCTTTAGAAGCGTAAGATTCCGAAAACTGCCGAACCGGAGAAAGCTCTTTCTCCAATATTCCGGCCTCTTTGTACAATTGTTCGGCTTGTTCCTTATTTCCCCTCTCGAGTGCTCTATTCGCTTCGGCAATCAATTCGTTATAATGTTCCATTTTTTCTCTGTTTTTCACATCAGCAGGGGGAGTTTCGAATCTTACTTCTTCACCTGGTTTTAGTTCTCTCCGTACCACATTTAAAATAACATCAGACGGGACTTCCCTCAAAATCTCCATAGTGGCGATCTTATCCATTTCCGCCTTTTCCTTTTCAAACATCGCTTCCACTCTACCTTTATACTCAAGTAAAGCGATAGTTAAAGAACCTATAGAGACTACAATCGAAAGTATCCCGGCAATGAAGCCATTAATCCTCTTAAAAAAAACTTGAGACCCGAGTAGTTCTCCGCAAATCTTACACTTCATCGCGCCATCATTAATCTCTTCCTTACAATATGGACACTGCATAAAACCTCCTAATTTTCCACTTTAACAATAAACCCTCTCTTTGTTTATGATTCATAACGCAGTACAAAACCAAGTTTTTTTGGAAAGCTACTCGGTCATAGATGTGGTGGTATAAGTTCATATAAAACCTGTGAACAATTCTTGTTTATGGTTAAACCACAAACGGTAACTTCGTGGCGATTATTTCGATGGATGTAAGTATTTGCCTTATTTATCGCTAAAATCAAATCGGTAAGCAGTTGCCGGTTTTCGATTTTTCGCAGTTTATCAACACAATCGTTTGGTTTAGGAGCCTTTGTTCCGGAAATGATAATCCCTTTTTTCGAGCCCAAATGTTTGGCTACATTAGAGGCATAATTACCAATTAATTTTTTAAATACTTTTTCGTAGGCATTATTGTGTTCTAGTTCACCCTTATGGACCAGCTTTTCCAATTTTGCATCTTTTTTATACCAATCTCTGGCGATTATATCTGTATTGCCTGTTTTTCCCTTACATTGACTTTCATAGGGGTACCTTTTGGCAACCTCCGTGGTTGGAAGAGTCATCTTCCAGGGAGGTTTTGTTAAAATATCGAGACGACAATTCGCTGTTGCGTTCACCGGATTTTTGAACCAACATTTTATGGAACCGTCCGGGCTGGATACAGAATCAATAGAGGGCGCAGGAATTGCACTCATTAGATCGCTATTGTTATCTATATCTTTACCGTTTACCACCAATGTAGTCAGTCCTACCGGACTTCCCATTAGTGCTTTGGAATTATACATTACTTCGGCAGCATTACGGCGATTCAATGTAGGAGAATTCCAGGTAACCTTTCGCTGAATTTTTGGAAGAATATTTTTAGACTGCTGTACAACATGTGTCAATTCATGGGCAAGAAGACGTTTCCCTCCTTCTGTATCCGGGGAATAATTACCACTGTTAAAAACAATGTTATTCCCAATTGTAAAGGCTTCTGAATTTACTACCCTTGCTGCTTCAATTGCTTTTTCTCCAGTATATACCCTTACTGCACTAAAATCGTACCCAAAGCGAGGTTCAAAATATTTTCTTGTGGACTCTGAGAGTGGTTGCCCACCTCTTCTTAAAGAATTTATGCTGGACTCAATACCAGGAGTTGCCACTGCCGTGCTTGAACCGGTTTCTTTAGCTTGAACGTTTTCTTTTTTATCCGGCAACTCATGACCTGTGACTTGTGACTCTTTAGGCTCAGGCATTCGTATTACGATATCCGTAACTCTATCCGCCTCCTGTTCGTACTTATCATTGGGGTTCCCGATTTTAAGTTTCGTCTGAATGCTTCCCGATTTAAACAATCCTTGTACTGCCTGATTGCCGATTGTTCTCTGGAAATGCGAGATTTGATCAATCGGTGAATCAACAGTTTTAGAATGTTCTTTCTTATGTGCATTAGGAATAACATTGGTTCTCTTCTCATTGTTTTTCTTCAAGACTAACTTAGATTTTTTGACCATTTAAAAAAACCGTTTTTTCAAGAATAAAAATTTGATTTTCATAAAACCATCCGTTTTTCTCTCTAAATTATTATCTGTATCTCATACTTTTGGGCCGTCGAATCTCAGACTCTGTAGATATGAACAAATCCGGCAACACTTCCCTTAACATTATTAATTGATTATCGCTTACTGTGGTGCCCTTCAGCTGTAACCATATCAGTTTCTTCAAGCCTTTAAGCGCAGTCAAATCGTTTACCAAAGTGTTTTCAAGGTAGAGCCGTTTAAGCTTTTTCAATTCTTTTAACGGAGTCAAGTCTTTTACATAAGTGTTGTTTAACCACAAATCCTCTATATTTTTTAATTCTTTAATCGGTGTCAGATCAATCAAGGGAGTATTATTGAGATGTAAACATGCCAGTTTCTTCAAGCTCTTTAATGATGATACATTATTTACCAATGTAGCAGTGAGGTTCAACCATTCAAGATTTTTCAAATCCTTCAGCGGAGCCAGATCTTTTACTCGAGTACCTTCGAGATGTAGTCGTACCAGGTTCTCTAATTTCTCAAGAGGCGTCAAGCCGCTTACTGGTGCTTTCCGGACAATTAATTCCTTTAAATTTTTCAACTCTCTTAAGGGATACAAATCACGGACTTGTGTGTCTTCCAAATTAAGCTCACTAAGGTCTTTTAACTCTTTTAATGCGGATAAGTCGTTTACTTTAGTACTACAGAGAGATAGAAATTTTAGATTCTGCAATTTCTTCAGTGGGCTTAGATCGATGACTTTCGTGTTATCGAGCCACAGACTTTCAAGTTTTTTCATATTATTAAGAGGCGTTAGATCGCTTATCCCGGTATTGAACAGCAACAATTCTTTCAATTTTGTCGCATTCTCTAATCCTGTTAAGGTATTTAATTTCGTACCACTAAGATTTAGCTTTTCTGTTTTGTTTAGAATATCCAAATCCGCTAGCGCGGTTAATTCCTTTATTTTAGTATCATAGATCTCAACTTCTTTTAATTTTTTCAATTCTTTCAAAGGAGTAAGAACTATTATCGGTGTGTTATAGAGATAAAGTTTTCTCAGGTTCTTCAAGTTTTTCAATGCGTCCAACTTAGTTACTTGAGTATTAGAAATATTCAATTCTTTCAGATTCCTCAATTCCTTTAGCGGCGTCAGATCTTTTACTTGAGTAGAGCTTAGATTCAAACTTGTTAGGTTTATCAGATTTTTCAATGGTGTCAGATCACTTATGCAGGTACTTCCAAGATCTAATTTTCTAAGGTTTTTTAAATTCTTCAATGCAGTCAAATCAATTACTCTAGATCTTGAAAGTTCAAGTATCTTCATTCTCTTTAAATCTTCAAGCGGAGTCAGGTCGGCAACAGGGTTAGCGATGTTCTGGTGAGGATTCGTGTCTAGAAGGCGTAACTCTTCCAGGTTTTCTAACTTCTTAAGTGGAGTAAAGTCATCTATACTAAAATTGACGCAATCTATTCTTTTCGTATCTATAGGGAACTTTCGTCCGCAGAATTCTATACTTGCAGTATTGTCATATCCCATATCACTATTAATCATTTTGTTTTTTTTCATCTTTAAATTAGATTAAAAAGGTTTTCTATACTGCTTGACTAAATACTTAACCAGTTTTTTATCTTTTTTAAAATTCCCAAGAAGCGCGTTATATTTCTTAATTGCATCGTTTATAATTTTTTTCTTATAATAAGCCTTAGATTTGGCTGGAGGGGATGGTATACTTATTTTGGAGGCTATTGTGTCAATAAGCCCAACACCCCGTGCGACGCCTTCGGCGAGGACTACATCTAACTGCGTTATTGTCGCATTTGATTTCTTTTGTTCATGAATAGTCAATTTCATAATTTTGGAAATCTGCATAATTCGCCACTTTTTGGCGTTAAAGCTGGTTTTGCTACCAAGTAAAATTTCTTTCCGAACGTCTCTCAAGAACATATGGATATCAGACGCTTTATCCCAAGCTTTTCTGAAGTATTCGCTGACTTGACGTTTAACTTTTTCTTCGAAAGTAAGAGGAGCACCTGTTTTCGATTTTCCGGGTTTAAACTCATAGCCACTCCCATAAATACTTTTACCCAGTTTGCGTCTTGGGATTTCTTCAAAATGTGCTGCATTGGTTATTTTTTTTGCCTCTGACATCGCTTCGAATCCTTTAGTTCCGTAATATCCCTTGTCATCAACCGAAGGATCCGCCAAGTGAGAGGCTTCATGTATAATAGTAATTTTTGATTCTTTTGGATCTTTGACTTTTACAATATCAGGATCAAGATGTATATGTTGGGACGAATAGTCGGCCCATCCTCCAAGGAATGTTTCCGGATCATCGAGATTATAGTCGGTGGATATGGCTGTGTCTATGTTCAAAATCACATTGTTTAAAGCACCTTTGGCCTTGTCGTAAATTGTTTTGGCTTTTGATTTTTTTGAACCGAATACGAGCTTAAGATTTGTATCGTCCGATTTACTTTTTTCAATCATCTTAACGGAATCCTTCATGGTCGATATCAGCTTGCTTTTATCTGCACTTTTAACTTTACTATTAGCGTCAAGAACGGTTTTATAAATAAGATTTCGGTCTTTTACATCAACCACTTTATTGAATTCACTTTCATCAATAACGCCACCACCTGGGAAAATCTTGCTGACAATAGTGGCAACAGGATCTGTGCTTTTTAGTCTCTTTTCTTTTTCCATTCGTATCAGCACCATGGTTATTCTGTCTTTTATCACAGATTCGGGAATTTTCAAGGTAGCACTCTTATAAATACTTTTCAGTTCAGAAAATGCAGGGAGTCGAAAACGGACAAGGCTTTGCTGAGAGGAATTTCTTCCGAGGGAAGTAAAAGGAATAGGAAAGTTCACTATCTGTGTTGATTGGTCTTCTTTAGAAAATAATTTTGTCTTTATTGGTTCCTCTTTTCCCTCGTGTTTTTCTCTGATATTTTCTTCCCCCTTGCAGGTCGGACAAAACGGTTCGGGCATTCGCATCAAAATATCTTCAACTCCAACTGCTTCACCCTCATATTTTTCATTGGGCTTACCAATGTTAGGTTTTCTCTGGAAGGCCTCCGATTTAAATAATCTCTGTACAGCCTGATTGCCGATTGTTCTTTGGAGATGTGAAATTTGACTAATAGGCGAAAAGGGAATCTGAGTGGTCTGAACGCCCTGTAGAGCAATATCTGTATGGTCACGATTTTTTTGACGTACCTTGTTAGAACGTGGCTTATGGGCGATAGCATAAGACATGATGCTTTATTCACCCTTCAAGTTTAAAGTTTTGTCCATAGCACAAGTTTCAATAATAGAAGTGAATCGGCGCATCAGACATTTTATCCCCGTGGTCATCCGATATTTTGCAAAATGTTGTGACCCCTTTAATTCGCTAAAAGTCAAAAATAAAGATTTGACCCCTCCCTGTTGATAAGATCCGGGTCCGATGATTGGTTTTATTTTTATACTAACTTGGCAGCAGACCATACCTGTGCACCGCCGATCCATTTGGCCTTCGGCTGCTTTTTATCGGGCAGGACATCCTTGCTACGGTAGGCGGGGTCTTTGGGGATAAAGTAATAGCCGCTTTGGTCAATAATTCTCTGGCCCACCAGGTACATGTTTTTTATTTCGGTCAACGGCTTGGCTTTACGCGGTATCGTGATCACTTCTCCTGTATTGAACCAAGGATCGGCCACGTTCTTGTTCGGCTTCAACTTATCCTCATTCAGCTTCTTTAATTCACTTTCATCGACGGCAAAAAAATCCGCAAGATGCTTAATCTTATTGCCCCGGGCCACCCGATAAGTACCGCTCGCAATTTCATCGCCACTGGTGCTCAATGGCGTGCCGGAGGCGCCATATAACGGCCAAAGCTGCTGGTTGTCGGCCGGCGGGGTGAGTGTGGTTGAATACACGTACTCAACGAAAATAAACGAATGGCCGCAATAACCGCCTAATGAATCGGCACCGGGAACACAACCATAGGCATCGGCGGCATCCTGGTTACTCCAAATCTGAATGACTGTTCCGGGCTTAAGCGCTTCCTCCCAGATAATATTGTGAATGTTAACCGATTTGGTTACAGGGTGGATGATGCGTTCGCCCACGGGAACTGCTCCTTCAGGAATATCTATGATTTCATTGATAAGAAAATAGGGGTCTTTCGCATCCGCGGTGGGCTTTAGCTTATCCCGGTTTAATTGCTTTAAACCCTCCACCGACACCCCAAACATGAGCGATATTTTTTGCAAACTATCGTAGGCCTTTACCTTGTACTTACCCCCTGTTGCGAGGGCCTCGGTCGCACCGTATTGCTTTTCCGTCCCGGGCCAATTCTCCTCGCCGGTGATTTGCCATAACAAGTGCATACGCCGACCATAATCAGCCAGTACATTCCCGTGCCGCAGCGTATCCCTTAAAGATTCTTCTCCCACCGGCCCACCATTGAGAAACTCCTCCGCCAGGCTGGCGTTAAGAAGTGCCTCCAATTTGGTTTTTAATGTCTCACGAAGTTCTGTATATTCTTTGCCTCCGGGCGCCCGTTGCTTTAATTCTTCAAATTTTTGCAGCCCACCATCAAGGCAATGATAGTCTATGTAAGACCTGACATAACGGCGCATTGAGACAATGCTACACGCACCGCCAGGGGCGATGTCTCTTTCCGCATCCTTAAGAATTTTTTCCGCCATCCCCTTCGTCGGCAACAACGGGGCATGCAACAATTTTAATGCGTGGGCCAACTCTGAGCCTGACATTTCCGAACGCAAATCCTCTTCCAGACCGCTGGAGGTCTTTCCATAATAGGCCTCTTTCAGTTTCCTGATGCTGTCAAAGGCGCCGCTGAACGGTGTCAATACAGCAAATATCGCTTCTTCGTCTGTGCCAGCCCCTGCCATTGCCTCCACAAGCCGGGAAACTGCCATTGTGTAATCGGCGGAGCTATATGTTCTGGGTTCTATTTCCAGCTCTTTTGATTTTGGCTTATGGTCCAGCAGGGCAAGGGCATATCCCAACTCGTCACCACTCATTTCGTCCCTTAACTCGGCAACGAGTTTTATCCCGTATCGCTTTAAATAGGCATCCTTCAGATTCGCAATGTGTACGGGCCGCCCCTGAACCTTTTGCAAGACTTCATAAATGGCCTCTTCATCCGTACCGATCCCACTAACGGCCTCATAAATGCGCTTGGCGTACTCCGTATACTCATCGCCATAGGCCTTCCACTCAGGTGGACTGACCGCCTGACGGGACACCGATGTGGCAGCGCTATTTTCGACGATGTTGATTGACGGCTGCCGATGCGCAAAGGAAGGCTTCTTTTCCCGCTGCCTATTTTCTTCGTTGCTGCCCGACGGCTTTTTGGCAAGCGGACTTTGCTGCACCACATGGGTCAACTCATGGGCCAGCAGGCGTCTTCCTCCTGAGGTTTCAGGAGAATACTGTCCAGTACCAAAAACGATATCTTTTCCTGTAGTAAATGCTTTAGCATTAATCGACCTAGCAATATTTGCAGCCTGCGAATTATTATGTACCCTTATTTGATTAAAGCTATAGCCAAAACGTGTTTCGAAATATTTTCTTGTGGATTCAGGAAGCGGTTGTCCACGCTCCTTTAATGAATTTAGATTGGATTCTATGTCAGGTGTTACTTCCGCCGTACTTGAACTATCCCCTTCGGGTTGAATCGCTTCTTCTTCCTCCTCTTTTTCAGGTTCTTCTTCCTGCCTTTGTACAAGAGGAGTTATATGCTCTACTATAGGTTTTGCTTGAATATCTTCTTCCTCCTCCGGTTCTTCCTCCTGTCTCAGGACCGGCTCTTCTTCCTCTTCTTCTTCCTCTGGTTCTTCTTCCTGCCTTTGTACCTCTGGAGTAATCCCTTCGGCAACAGGCTTTGTTTGAATGGGTTCCTCTTCTTCCGGTTCCTTCTCTTCGGGTTCTTCCTCTTGTCTTTGAATAAGCGGAATGATCTGCTCGGCAATCGGTTTGGGTTGAAGTGTCTCTTCTTCTTCCTCTGGTTGTCGCCTGATACTTTCCGTTTCACTGCAGGTCGGGCAGTATGGGTCGGGCATTCGCATAACAATATCCGCAATCCTATCCGCTTCCTTTTCATACTTATCGTTAGATTTCCCGATCTTTAGTTTTGCTTGAATGTCCTCCGATTTAAATAATCTCTGCACAGCCTGATTGCCGATTGTTCTTTGAAGATACTCTATTTGGTTATCTGGTGAATCAACGGTTTTAAGCTTTCCCTTCCGTACACGAGAAACTGTATCAACTCTCTTTGCTTCGGACTTTTTAGCAGCTATTTTATTTACTTTGTTCATCCTTATATCATCAATTACTCAATTAAAATAATAACTGTTTACCCTCCCGTAGATTTCTCGGAGCATTTGCCTTCTGTCTCCCAACCCTCTGGAATAGGTACATCTTTAAATATCTTTTTATGTTCATCATCGCATGGTATAGGTATTTCACCCGGTGGGTATTTTGGGAAAAGGTCAATTTTTTTAGGCTTCGGCGGTTTACGTTTAAGGAATATTAAGGCTCTTCTAAATAGGCGATAAACAGTCTCAAGACGTTTCTTTTCTACCAATTTCACTTTATCTCTCTTGCCGCTTCGAAAAACTTCAATTTCTTTTTCAATTTCTTTCTTTACATCAGTTGGCAAATTTTTATCAGTTACGTGTTCCTTTGCTAACTTATCAGGTTCACCTTCCTTTGGTTCGGCTAACTCTTTTAGTAAGTGCTTAAGCATATCACTTTCCTTAACCTCTTTTTTGGCTTTTCCGGTTCCGGTCGATCCGAACAATTCCGCAGTATAAACATCACCACCAGGTACAGTCCCCTCGATAGGGAACGCCGCTTTAACTGCTTCATCTAGATATTCGTTTCTCCGCATCCTTAATACACCACTTAATGGATGCACCTTTATTGATTCTATCAGTCGATCTTTTGCCACTGTAGCACGTCTTTTTGCTAAACTAATATTACCTTCAAATTTACCTGTTTTCCTTTTCTCTAATGGTCCTTCAGGTGAGGTTCTACCTTCTATACGTTCAACGAAATAACCCTCTGAAATTTTATCGGTAGCCTCTTTCATCATTCTCTTGTTTTGATCTTCCTTTCCTTCTTGATCTACCGCCTCTGCGTATTTGTAGAATATTGGGTAAATGAACTGTTTTTTAGGTTCTGGTTCTGGCTTTGGCTCTGGTTTAATATAATTACATAAATAGCTCCTCTCTGGTTTTCCACAACTGCATTCGAAACAATCCGGCTTTTTAACTTCAGGGATCTCACCACCCAATTCAATATCAATCGAAAATATAATTTGATCTATTGGTATTTCACTCGGCCCTCTACCTGGCACTTCACTTCTTTTGTATTCTACTCCTCCACCAAGGGCCATCCCTCCTGGCGATAGACGATATCGTACCTTACCTTTAAATGTATAGCCCTTTGACTCTGCTCCCGACGTCTCTTCAGATAATATACCACCCGAAAGACGTACTTCAACTGGTCCAATATCTGTATTAAATTGTAATGTGGTACTACTGCTCTTCTTGATTCCCTCCTTAAGGCCCTTATAGCCAGCAATACCTTCTACACGAAATTTCCCTTTTGAGTAACGTAGAACGCCTTTCACTTGTCCGGTGACCGACTCATCTAAACCAGCCTTAGCACCACCTTCAAACTTAGCTAAGAAGCTATTAAATCTTAAAGTAAGACTCATGCCAGCGAGCGGACCTGATTTTTTTAAGGCCTCTTGCAGTTTTTTGAAATTCTCTCCTCTGTCTTTTCCCTTAAGAATCTTATCAACTAAACCGCTTAGATACTCCAGACTTCCTTCGCCTTCTGCAGCGAAACTACCTTTACAATATCTAAATCCAAAAAATGCTTTAGTGGATGTAACACCAGCTGTAACTAGAGATTCCGGTATGGGCTTCGTCTTGCACTCTCCAGCCGTTATAACCTCTGTAACCTTTACGTCACGATCCTTAGAATCTTTCACTGTTTTAGAACGAGTATTTACTTTTAATCTTGAAATATGGTTTTTAGGGGCTTTATTTACAATCCCTGGTGTCTCCGTCGAACTTAATGCGTGAATGTTAGAATTAAATTTTGATTTTCTCATTTCGTTTTGCTGCACAACATGCGTTAACTCATGGGCAAGAAGATGGCTTCCTTCTGAAGTTTCAGGGGAATACTGCCCAGCATTAAATATTATATCACTTCCTCTAGTAAAGGCCTTTGCATTTATAGATTTTGCCGTCTCGGATGCTTTATTATCTGTATGCACCCGTACTCCACTAAAATCATATCCAAATCTCGGTTCAAAATAATTTCTTACAGATTTAGGAAGCGATTGCCCACGCCTTTTTAATGAATTTAGATTGGATTCTATGTCAGGTGTTACTTCCGCCGTACTTGAACTATCCCCTTTGGGTTGAATCGCTTCTTCTTCCTCCTCTTTTTCAGGTTCTTCTTCTTGTCTTTGAACAAGAGGAGTTATATGCTCTGCTATAGGTTTTGCTTGAATATCTTCTTCCTCCTCCGGTTCTTCTTCCTGTCTCAGGATCGGTTCTTCTTCCTGTCTCAGGATCGGTTCTTCTTCCTGTCTCAGGATCGGCTCTTCTTCCTCTTCTTCAGGTTCTTCCTGTCTTTGAACGAGGGGGGTAATCTTTTCGGCAATCGGTTTCGGTTGAAGTGTCTCTTCTTCTTCCTCTGGTTGTCGCTTGATGCTTTCTCCATCACTGCAGGTCGGGCAGAAAGGTTCGGGCATTCGCATTACCATATCTGCAACCCTATCCGCTTCCTGCTCATATTTATCGTTGGATTTTCCGATCTTTAGTTTTGCTTGAATGCTTCCCGATTTAAATAATCTCTGAACCGACTGATTGCCGATATTATTTTGGAGATACAATATTTTATCTACTGGCGACCTTAAAGTTTTAAACCCTTCTTTTCTACTTGTAAGAAAAACAGCACTATCTTTCTTTGCCGCAGATTTCCGGACACTTATTTTTGTCGTTTCACTCATTTTTTATTAATCATTCCCCATAATTTGCCATGTGTTGAGATTTAACCCCGTTACCCTCCTTTTCGCCCAATATGGCCTTGCTGTACCACATGTGTTAATTCATGGCCCAGCAAGCTTTTTCCTTTAGTTGTCTCAGGTAAATACTGTCCTACCCCAAATACAATACTTCTTCCTTTAGTAAAAGCCCTAGCATTTATAGATTTTGCCGCCTCAGACGCTTTTGAATCTGTATGCACCCGAACCTCGCTGAAATCATATCCAAAGCGGGGTTCAAAATAATTCCTTACAGACTTAGAAAGCGGTTGTCCGTCAGTACTTAATGAATTAATGCTGGATTCAACAGTACGGCTTGCTTTTACCACAGTTGGTCCATTTGATTTAGCTTGAATCGGTTCCTCTTCCTCCTCTTCTTCCTCAGGTTCTTCTTCCTGTCTTTGAACCTCAGGAGTAATCCCTTCGGCAACAGTCTTTGTTTGAATGGGTTCCTCTTCCTCCTCTTCTTCCGGCTCCTCCTGACGCTGCAGCACAGCATCATCAGCCAGCTTGGTTTGAACCGGCTCCTCTTCCTCTTCTTCCTCAGGTTCTTCTTCCTGCCTTTGTACCTCTGCAGTAATTCCTTCGGTAACAGGTTTAGCTTGAATCGGTTCTTCCTCCTCCTCTTCTTCGGGCTCCTCCTCTTGTCTTTGAACAAGAGGGGTTATTTGTTCGGCAATTGGGTTAGCTTGAAACTCTTCTTCCTCCTCCTCTGGTTGTCGCTTGATGCTTTCTACCTCATTGCAGGTTGGGCAGTACGGTTCGGGCATCCGCATAACAATATCTGCAATCCTGTCCGCTTCCTTTTCGTACTTATCATTGGGTTTCCCGATTTCAAGTTTTGCCTGAAGGGTATCGGACTTAAATAATCGCTGTACTGCCTGATTTCCGATTGTTCTTTGAAGGTGAGTGATATTATTTGCGGGTGAATCTTTATTTTGTAATGAAGCTATTTTTGCTATCACGGGAGATGGGCTGTTTTTCTTAAGAGGTTTTTTAATTTTAAACTCCATCTTATTTTTCATTGCCTTCTCCTAATTTATTCTCACATTATCAACACTGAAACACATTCTCTCATTAAGCATCAAGATTCCATCAGTTCACCGAATTTGATATTTTTCAACTGTTGATTATCCAATGCTATCTCAAGAAGAGCCATTCCTTCCTGCAGTTGTATAACCATCTCCAAATACTCATCCTTTAATCCGATAATTTCGAGAAGCTCTTCGGGGCTTTTTAAAAGTATATCACTTATATTATAATCAGCTAACATATCAAAAGGAGCCAAAGTAACCTTCAAACCCATTACCATTTTTGCTTTTGCACGGAATTCTCTCAATTTTACCTGTGGTATATTACCAATAGTGTCTAACGGATTGATCTCCACTAAGTCGTTTAAAGTTTCGATGCCAAGACTCTTAAGAACAGCGGCATATTTTTCTCCAACGCCATCGATACTTCCAACCGGTAAAGCTGCCCCGAACCCCGATAATTCTTCCGGTTTTATAGCGCCCGTCGTAAAAGCAAGATTTATTTCCCGAACCAATTTCAATTCGGATGTAATGTCTATCCGGGGATGGATTACGTGATTAACCATGATTCCGCTTTCTATTTCCAGAGTTGCATCTCCACCGAAGAGCCCAAATTCTCTCAATTGTTCTGAACCTCCGGAGGAAAAATCTTCGCCTTTAAACTCCGAAGTGATTGCAAGCCCGCTTGAAGGTGTAGTAGTCGATTTGCCCTCGCTATCAATATATTCAATATCACCGGTTTCTATTGGTTTACGTATCAGCTCCTTTGTTAACTTCGAATCCGTTAAGTTAGGTCTTGGGGACTGGGAGTCCCAACCGCTCGAGCCTTCCCCAACAGCCCAGTATAGTATCCCGTACATCCCCTCATGGCGTTTCATCAACGAAGCTAAAAGTATATTGCAATTTCGTACAATAAGATTGGAACTCCAGTTACTCTCCCAAATAACCTTCCCATTAGCATCAGTTAGTCTATCCCTGTAGAAACCTTTCATTTCTTTATTCCCATTCCTTACGTTTAGAACCAATAAACAAATCCACCCGTTATTTGATAATTGGTTGTTGTTCCAACGTTCCAGACATCACCTATCCTGAACATTCGTCCCTCTGCACGCAGTCCAAAGGAATTGTTGAGCTGGAGTATAGCACCTACACCACTTTGAATAGCAAAAGCTTCATCATCGGCTCCAAATCCTTTGAACATAACATAACCGGCTCCTGCAGTGGCGTAGGGTTTCCATAGTCCGGAAACAGGAAGTTCATATCGGAGATTACCCATAGCCTGAATTACCTTACCGTTCGCACCGGCAATATTCTCTGTAAAAGTGACTCCTCCTTCAAGTTCAAGAACAAGTTGATTTATAAGTCTATAGCCAAGTTTTCCACCTACAACAAGCCCGTCATTAAGACCAAGTGTATCGTCAAAGATGGTCCATCCTGCAAAGAGCGCAAACCCATATTTCCCTTCCCCTCCTGGTCCTGGTCCACCACCTTCTTTTACGTATTTGATGCCAACTCCTCCGATATCTGCGCCGGGGGAACGGAATAATTTTCCTCTATGATCTGCAATTTTACCGTCTACATCTAAAATACGAACCGCACTTGCTTCGGTAATTCCTTTATCTGCAAGATCGAATTGCCCAATTCCTCCTTTAACTGTACCTAAATTAACATAACCATTCTTTGTCTGAACTTCAACGCTATACGATTCGGCAATTTCAGAAATATTAGCACTCTTTGCCACCTCATATACAATCAAATCCGGACCAGAACCGTTATATATGGTTTTATCCTTAACTGCTAAAGTTATACTTCCGCCCCCACCTAGAGAAACAAATTTGCCTGAACCACTGCTTAAATCAGGTTGTCCGGTAGCATTCTTTGGATCTGAGTATTTGTTAAATCCTTTTTTACCTTCTTTTCCGGGTTTATACTGGATGACTTTGTCAACAAAAGTTAATCCTGAAGGGACTTCCAATTCATAATTTTTAAAAACTTTTTGATTTCTATAGTTCACATTAATTTTAGGGGTTTTCTCAGGATTTTCCAGCATAATCATCTGCGAAAAGCTACCATTACCATTATTGATAGGTTCACCCCAGAGTTTGCCATTCGCAACCTCGATTTTTAAACCTTCTATTACCTTCTCACTTATCGATACGTTTCCGAAAGGATCTTCGCCGTAAAATTCAACTACTGCAACTTTCCTTATACGTCCATCGATCGGTAAGAAATCAAATTTATAAGCCAAGACAATATTCGGAAGATACCACCAGGAGGAAACATCCCTCTGGCGTCTTGCCTCACGGGAAAAGTTATGACCAGCGGGAGTTAATCCTTCAGCATGGAAGTGAAAATCATAGGTGCCGGCTACATTGGTGTTCTCTATAGTCACTGTATAAACTCCATCATTGGCAATTGCATCCCCGCCGTTTACGCCGTCATCATATAGGAATATACGAGAATCAATATAGTTAAATTCCGGTTTGACCCCCAGAATATGTTCTATAGCGTACGCTTGTTGAGTAATAGCATTCGCCGGTTCCGCAAATAGCATCTTCGGGACAGCCGCCATTTGAGTTTTAGAAACATAATTCATTGCCATCCAATTATCAAAGGATTCACTGGGTTTGTTTAACGTTGTATAAACCGTGGCGCCGGTAACAGGGACACCATTCCCCTGAAGTACAACTTCTACCTTTATTTTATTCCCCGTATAGTAAGCAGATTTATCGAAAACAGTTTGCATTTTGAGCCCAGACTGACTTATCAAACCGTAACAATAGGGTTCGGACCCATTTAGGTCATCAGAGCCTTTAATAATGACTTGATAATCCCCTTCTGTTACCCAATTACTATTAAGGGTGTAAATCTTAAATTTATCATTTGAATAGTAATTGATCTGTGAATTAGAAGCTGCAACGGCTGGTGTTATCAATCGACAGTCGGGCGTGAGTATTTCGAATTCTAACTGATTTTCTTGATAGGTATCCCAGTAGCAGTGAAATATCAATTGTTTATTAAAGCCACTGACAGGAATAGTACGAGCAATTTGTTGGCCAGAGGCAATATACCCCGGAGGGTCTATATCTAAATCCAAGCCTAATTCATCAGAAAGGATTTGATCGAAACAATTATCAATATTAAAACTATTATCAGAAAAAACTTCAAAAGAATTATCCTCACCCGTTTGTTCAGTCCAACTTCCAATTTCTCGCATCAAATCAACATCTACACTGGCTTGATTTGCTTTTCCATATGCAAGCGTATAAACTCTTGCACCACTATTCTTTACATTAGTTTCAAAATTTTTCGGATCCCGGCCCCAACCTTCCCAATACCCGTCAGAAAACAAGATCAAAGCTCTTTTGCTTCCACTATGAGAAAAATGATCGACTCCAACATCTAATGCTTCACCAATTGGGGTCCCAACGTTTCCATAATCTACCAGAGCCAGACTATTTTCAAAACTTTGCCTATTAGTAGCATTAATTGTAGATAATGAAGGCAAAACAGGCGCCGTATATACGCCAGAGTTAAAAGGATCTCCAAAATATATGCCATTGAACCAGCCAATACCCTCTGCCACCTCCACTAATTTCACTAAAAAATGTGAAACTGCAGATTCAAGTTCCTTCCACCTTGAATCATTGAATTGGGAAGATGTAAGAGAATTACCAAGTGGATCAAGCTGCCTCATACTACCGGATGCGTCCAGCAATAGTACAACTTCTCTGGTTACGCCTGTACCTCTCAAATTTACAGTAACGCTTGGATAACTCGGATCATTTGTCAGAAAAACTAAGCTCGCCTGTTTAAGCCCACTACTTGTTGGGGTGAATTGGAGCGTAATCGGTTCTGCTGGATCGCCTGCCTCAATTCCGGTGATGTTATTGCCCGATGGAGCAAGTCTGTTAAATTGTGAGCTCCCGGTTCCCGATATAGGTCCTATGCTCGTTATATTTAGGTCTACTGCACCAGTATTGGAAATATTAACACTTTGGACCTCCGGTGAGTTAATATTTACCTCTTCAAAATCCAGAGTTATGTTTGGTAAAGCACCGCTAACACCTGCAACCACTAAATGGGGAAGCCCTCCTTCGCCTGTTAGCAGAATATCTACGTCTTCATCGTTACTGGTAATAGTTATTGTTTCGCTGAAGGGAGCTTCTGCATTTGGCGTAAATTGAATTGTGTAAGCATCGGAAGCACCCGATGCCAAGGTCTGTTGCGTTGAAGGAGCTGGTCCATTATAACTAAATGCAGTTACTGAGGCCAAATCCGGTAGGGTATAGGTTAGTGTAGAACCGGATGGACCGGTGTTTGTGATGGTAAAATTGTAATTCGTTATTGATGTTTCTCCAACCCGTACAGCGCCAAAATCGTAAGAGATTGGCGTGACGGAAATGGTCGGACAATGATTTTCACCAAAAGTCAAGCTGCTGGGAGTCAAAATGTCTACAAATCCGGTTTGAGCCGGCCAATATTTTTTATCCGTACCACTGCCGCCCACCGAGATATGGGCAAATAAATCAAAATTTTTAGGATCGCTGATACCCATGTGAGCCATTGTAATTCTACCCTCCAGAATCCATCTTTCGGGTGAATTTTCCAGATCACACATAAAGTCGGTATTTGGTGGTTCCGTGCCCGAAGCCCAGGTTGTCCAGGTGCTGCCTGGAAGCCCTGAAACACCGCTGTTGGGAATGATCTTATTCGCCGGGACAACAGCTGGCGTGAAAGTTGCTGGAGAAGCACCGGAATTAAAAGGTTTAATCTGGAACATCATGTTTGGAGCAGAGGCAGGGCCTATGCCCAGAAAAAATGTCTGGTCCTCCGGGGAACCAAGTGAAGTTGTCACTTCAGTATAGAAATATAGATACGTAGCATCCTTGGCCAGCTTCAACACAAAATTTGTAGCACCAAAGTCAACGGAGTAATAAGCAGTATCAGGATCCCAATCTCCGTCCGTAGCGTCAATTACTATAGGACCACTTAACAGGCCTTTTGGAATGCAAATTTGCTGAGCGGACAAGAATACTGGTATTATGGTTAGCAGAAAAACCAGGTTTGCTGATTTCTTTATAATACGATGGGGTTCTTCGATTATTCTACTTAAATTTTTTGACATAGTTTTGCCTCCTTTTATAAAATTTGATTAACTTATTTCTGTAATAATGTATATTGGCATTTCTCTAAAAAAGCTTGTATCGCCGGTTTTAAACAACCGAATAATCATTAAACTTTCCTGTCCATTTACGGCTGATGCGGTAGCTCCGATCGGTATTGTAGCCGGAGTTGGGAAAATCGAATCATCTGGCTGTATTGAACCTGAAAGGTCAAAAGGAACGAGAGTGCCAGCCCCAAGAACTTCAAATGAACTGGGATTCCCGATGAAGTCAACACTGAATTGAAATTCGTTGGTAATCGTAGATTCTACCAGATATCTGATCTCGAGTTCAAAGGAAACATGCTTGCCATCACTTGTTTTGCCGATGGGGACCACATCGGAGACGTCCGGTGTGGTTACCGCTAACAACAACTCCGGAGCCGGTAGGTCTACTACATCACCAACCGTGACAAGTATTTCGAGATTTGAAAAATCAATATCATCGGGATTTAGTTGAGATTTTGCATTTAAAAAGATTCTAGAAGATGTGCCTGGGGTCAAGACACTGGGGACAATTAAATTAAATGCAATATTCACCGTTGTTTCTTTTTCCATTAACAAAATAGCTTTGGATTTATCGCCAGGATAGGCGGGGTTTTCTCCCAAGCTTTTGAACTCAAATTTGAAGACTCCCTGTGTGTCTGAGAGTGCCAACTCTATAGTTTCGTCCACGTTAAGTTCACTGCGTATAGAATAAATAAACTCGTAAGAAAGTCCGGGATTAATAACGGCAGTCGGACCATCAACTACCTGAATATCGAGCGAACCAACTGGCAATATCCCGGTTTGCCTGCCAATTTCATCGTTAATAAAAATTTGTGCATCGTAAGCATTGCCAAGATTTGGGGATTCCCCTGACATGACACTCTGTCGTAACCCCGGTATGTCGCTGCCATTCCCTTCTAACCAGGTATCTAAGTCATTCAGAAGTAACTCGGTTCCGGCTCTTGCTGAATTGCCGGCAGTTAGTTCAAGCATAGAATCGACAAAATCACGTTGAGCATTATAAAGGCGACGCAGGTAATCCAAAGCAGCATCGTTATCAAGTCTTTCCAGTGACGCGTCTGTTATTCCTGATTCGGCAAGCATTCTAACGTCTTGAAAACATCTTAAGATTTTGACCGACTCGACCGCGGTAAGACTACTAAAATTGTCCGCTAAGAAATAATCGCTTTCTAGCAGTGCATTATAGACCGTACTGGTTGATCGCAACATATTAACAAATAATCCGGAGTTAACCCAGTCTATGCCGAGTTCCCCTTTCACATGTATCGGTGATATAACTGTATCGGATAGCGTTAGTCGCCGTTTTCTTAAATCAATGATACTTTTTTCAGGAATAATACGATTTCCATCATCTGACTTACGATCTAATCTAGCGAGAGCCAGGTATTTGTGTCCGGGTACTCGAGTAATCCCTGAGAGGTCAGTGGCATTTTGAGCAACGCGGATAGCCCATTCTCTCTTTAATCTAACTGTTGTTTCAATGCCCACTTGCGCTAACATAAAATCATCGTCTTCTTCGCTATTTATTTCTCTATCCCAAACGTCGATATAAACCATATCTGGCCTGTCGCTGCTTGGAAGTTCATCAATCGCACTTATAACATCTACCCCCCATTGGTCTGCCAATTCTTGGTTTTGATATAGAGGTTGCGAGGTAAACTCCAAATCGTTCTCGTTCAATATCTCTTGGCCTGAGACTAATAATCGGCCTGCTTTTTCGGTCGTCCCGTCACCTCCACAAATTATAAAATCGTTACCAGTGCTTACCTCCACGTTAGCTTCTGCTAAAGCTGAGAGAACAGATATAACTTCAATGGCAGTTGCCTGTGAGATATCAGTAAAATCACCACTCGAAAATGTAATCGTTTCTCCGGCTTCTCCATTAGTTTTTACTGTAAGAGTCATTCCATCGCTTAAACTAAATAACCCAGAAGCGTTGCCCGTTAGTCGAGAAGGCGATGAACCATAACGCTCCGAAAAAGATTTCCCCGGGAAGAAACCTAATGTACTGGCAGCGGTTGAGTTATTAAGATCAATTTCTATCGAAGAATGACCATTAACTATATTCTTCGCAATTAATACAATTGCACCAATCCCTCCTCCAGCGAGCGCCTGAATCCGGAAGCCATCGTTGCCACCAGGAACACCATCGCCGATGAATTGGCTGGAAAGCTCCTGTAGCTCGTGCCTTCGCAAATCTTCCAATTCATTCCAATCTGTGTCTAAGATTGGCACACCTTGTTGCATTCGAACACCAACGTAGTGTTTGGAAACCGAGTCGGCTAATCTATCTTTTGGGTTACGTGAAAAATCGCCCATAATTTACCTCCTGTGCCTCTCTAAAATATTAATCGGATTGTCCTGACCATTTTATCATCCGCTGCTTTATGAATTACCGGGTGACGAACATAATCGATCATGTAAGACTTTTTGCCGACTTGCCCAAAAAGACCAAATTCTCTTAAAGGATACGTCTTTTCTTCGCTTTTAATTGGCGGTGGTGTACCCGGTTCCATAGTAACTGTGATCTGGATACGATGGGTTGGAGTGCTGGTAGGTTTTCCCGCTGCATCTAAATATTCAATCATTTTAGGCTTCAATGCAATGTTGAAAGGTTTGAGATCGGTCAGTTGTTCTATCGATCTTAACGGTGGTGGGGGAGGCTCTGTATCCCAACTTTCTTCTCCTTTTCCTACAGCAAGCAATTTAATTCCTGATGTTTTATCTCTCTTCATAAAAGCCGCCAATAATTGACGGCATCGATCCACAATGATATTTGAATACCATCCTGACTCTATTATTTTTCCCTCTCCGGTAATAATACGGTCATAATAGATCCCTCTTGGTAATGAAACTTCATCATTCATAGATAACTCCTCGTTATTTAAACTATTAGGGGAAACTATCCCCCGGACCCAACACAATCTCTTTACCTTCAGAAGTTAGTACATCTTTATAGGTTTCCGATATAAAATATGTTTCATCAGAGAAAGGTTTTCCATAGGTATAAACATAATCGGTGTGCATATCAGGTTTCGTTATAAAAACTGCTCGGTCGGTAATAGGCATAAACTCTTTTAAGACCTGTCTTATTCGAGATATACCTAACTCAATTTTATCCGAATCCATAGTGTCTGTAGTTAGATAAATCCCAATGGTATCTCGAGAGTACCAGTCATTGTTATATCTTTTTCCGCCTTTACCGGCATCATAAGTATATGTTTGGAAATCCTCAAATTTACCCTTCAGTGAAATCTTGTCGGAATTCCTTGCATCGGCAGCTGTACATCCTGCAGCCCGGAAATCGATAGTTTCTGTAGCTTTATAATCTTCACTGGTGTATGTCGTACTTATGTTAGAGCGATAAATAAGGAGTAAAGAATTCTCTGCCGCTATCGGCAAGGAATCACGCTCGGAATATGAACTTGCCGTGATTTGTTCTTCTGTTCTCCAGGTATCGGTCAAAACATCTAATACTCTATGCCATATCGAGTGGCTTCCGGCTCTATTGGAACTCCATGAGAGTTCAATATCCCCATCTTTGTTAACAAAACAAGCAGGCTCACAGTCATGATAATCCGGAGGTAAAGCAGAAAAAGCTTTGACTTCGCTCCAACCTGTACCATCAAGATTCAGATTTCCCTTTATTCTGTAGACTAAAGTCCATCTTGTCTGATCGGGTTCTGCCGAAGGCTCCCGGCGAGACCAGAAAACCCATATGGATTGATTCGGATGAAAACAAATAAACAGGTCGCGTTCTACTCTCGGATCGATTCCGCTGTCTAAAGGAAAAGCGACAGTAGTTCCCCATGAACCGTCATATCTGGAATATTTCAACTGCCAATTAGCAGCTGTTTTCTCCATCCAGAAAAGCCATATTCTTCCCGTATTGTCTGTTATTGCAAAAGGTGTTTTCCTTTCTATCCCATCATTGCTAAAAGGCAAGGATGCCGAGCTAACCCATTTATCTCCGCTAAAATCGGAACATTTAATATTCCACTTTTTATCTTCAAAATCACTCCAGAAAACCTTAAGAGTACCGTTATAAAATACAGCAGAAGGGTCTTTATAGATTACATTACCAAATGCGAGAGGCTGACTGGGCGCCCATTTCTCTTTTCTGTCTTCACGATAAGTTTTATACCATATACTACTTGTTTCTATCCATTTCCCCTTACCTTGCCACTGTTCTTTATCCGTCTTGTAGGTTATTTCATTCCTATGATAGAAAAGCCACAGCGTATCATTATCGTCCCACACTGCCGAAGGCCTGCCCTTATAGGCGAAATTCGTTGATAGAGCCTTGGTGGGTTCCGACCAGCTCCCGGAGCCGTTTTTTTGTTTCATCCAGAGGTTAAGTTGTTCGGGACGATTGGATAAAAATACATTGTGTACAAACTCCTTCGTACGGCACTCCCAATTAGTTATACGTTTTACAGTGGCTTCAACCGTGGGGATAATGCCTATGGTCTTATAAAGTGAAGGAGCATATTTAATCTCATTCCGCTGATTTTGAATTTCCAGATTAAAATCGGTTTTCCAACCAATCCATTGAGCCAGAAGGGAAAGCAAGTTTCCATCTATCTTATTAACATCACATAAATTCCTTAAAGATCCGGTAAAACTATAGAGTTGGTCGAGAATACTACCTGGAATATCTAAAAAATAGCGTAATTGACTTTCTTTATCATATCTGTGATATATACCCGGTAAAAGATTATACATCCGCTGGGATAAACTATACGGAGAAGTCGCTATTGTAGAGACACGATTTCGCCTGTCTATTTGACATTCCGGAGGATTACCTTTGTAAGGGAACAGCATATAATAATATACCGTTTCACCCTTTAGATTTTCATCAACTGCAGAATTTAAATCTTCTCCTTCAGTTACTAAAAACCCATCTTCCGGCGAGGTAGGATATGTACCCTCTTTACGCATTATACGAATGCCCGGATATTGTACCGGGTCAGGATTCTCCCATGTCAATTTAATTCTGTTCCCTTTAATTTTATCCCAGAAAGGATGTGGTATTGCTTTAATGTTTTCTAAACGCATAGCTAAATTTCTTCCTCTTCTTCTTCCTCTTCCACCTCTACATTTATACCTTTGGCGTAATTGGAATCCTCCGGAATTTTTGGAATTTCACCAGGATCCAACGAAATCTTACCTTTAGGCTCGATGTCTTCTTCCTGGTCTTCAGTCTTAAATTCATTTATGTATACGTATTCAACACCTTCTATATCTTCTATTGCTTCATAAAATTTACTCAGGTAAATACATTTACCAAAATACACATTATCAAAATCAAGTAGTTCGGCTGCAGCTTTCTCTACCTGTTCTTTAACTTCTTCCGGATTATAATAACTTTTTACATTAATTTTTGCCGATACATAGATATCCACATAAGTTACATTCTCGATTTTAATTATAGTTGAAAGAGGACGCTTATCCTCAAAGTACGCCAGCAAATTCGATTCAAGGATATCATCTACATATCCTCCGCCCTCTGGGGCAATAAATAGAGTTACTGTGTTCCAATTAAGGGATTCGGCACGTACTTTTCCCACACCATTGAACTCAAGAGCGAGCGCTTCATAATCCTCTGCTGTTACAGATCTCTTAAGTGATCTAAAAACACGAGGGGCATGAAATATTGCATCCTCTATACTCTCTCGTTCGGCCCCACCTGTCGCAGGTACAGGGTTGGTCACATCTGCGGCAGCAGCTGTTAACTGGGGGGCATCGACTATAGTGATAATTTTATTAGCTGCAACGTTGCCGGACATTCCGCCTCCGACTCTATATGTTGCTTTAATAACGGCGTTATTAGGCGGTATGGCACCAAACGAACCATCTCCAAAAATTATTGTTGCTCTGTCTTCATCGTCTATTCCAATCGCATAATCTTTTTGGTCTTCCCTGCTGAAAGCAAGACTTTCCTGTAACTCCCATTTTGTTGGAAGACCATTTAAATAAGATATTACAATGATATCTCTATTAATGTCTTGACTTGCTCCGATGGACCTTAATATCAATTCGGGTTGCGCTAACACGAAACTCTGGTTCGCGGTACCGTCCGAAGTGCCTAATATTTCGTCTTCGATCAAATAGCCCTCTTCAACAGGAATCCCTTTATATTGTTTTTTGTTAGATACAGCGGTAATGGTGCTAAAATCAATTTCAAGAGTAGTTTCGCGAGTATATTCGAAACGGACACTCGGGCTGTCCTTTTCACTCTTTGTCGCGAACGCATCTCCTTTTTCTATCTTGATAAGATCATTGCAGCTACCATCAACGGTCACGGTCAAAGATGCAGCTGCGGGTGCTGCAGTAGAAAATCTATAACCTATAAGTTTCAGATGCTCAATTACACTGCGTCGTTCTTTTGCAGTAGTTAAGAAACTCTCATTGGCGATACGATCCTGATAGTAACTAAGAATATCAGCCATATGAGCAAAAAGTTCTATTAAGACAATTCCGAAGTCCGCTTCCGAGAGATCGGTCCATTCCGGAAGTACCTCCGGGATCAATTCAATCATAGTATCTTTAAAGCTCTCGTAATCTCTTGCCATGTAATCGATTACTTGCATATCTTCGACTTTATTTATTTTTGCCATAGGTATAAACTCCTGTTTTCAATTTAAAAGGCTATTTTAATCGCCTGTTTTTCAAGCGCGTCTTTCCTTATATACACAATCACGACTATTAATTTTTCATCTTTACTCTCTACGTCTACAGTTTCCACCAAAATCTCGTCACCTAACCAGCGTTCCAAAGATTTCCTGATGTTGAACTCCGTTGTTGCAGCAAGTATTTCGTTGTTAGGATCAAACACTAAATCCCTCAATCCGCATCCAAACTCGGGCATGTTGACTCTTTCTCCCGGAGAGGTAAATAAAATTTGGATAATCTTCGCCTTAATATTTTCATCTCCTGATACAGAAGAAATACTTCCATTTGTTTCTATTTTAAAAGGAAAACCAAAACCCTGTTTATCCACTTGTCCTCCTTAGTCTACCAATCCTGTACCGGCATTATTTTGAGTAAACTCAACATTGTTCTGTGTGCCTGAAAGAGCCACACTATGATAATGGCTTCCAGGGTCGGCTTCCCCGGTTTGACCGGATACAGAGGTACTTACATTGCCGCTTGTAGTAATACTCTGAATTACCATATTGCTTTTTATATGGCTGATTACTCCCTGGGCTATAGCATACGCAAGTTCCTTCCAACTATCACGTATCTTCTTCATATCCTCTGAAGATAAATCTTCCTCCAAAGGTGGAGACATATATTCGTCGATCTTATCGTAAATCGCTTTGCTCATTCCTGAACTGGCTGTTATATCACCTGCATTAAGTCCCATCTTTATTTCACCGTATTTGTTGGCGAGAGTGCAGGATCAAGTACTAGGGGCGCGCCAGGCACCGGCGGCGTTGTCGGAGCGCCCAGGTTGCCTGTGTGCATATGAGTCATAAACGTCGTGTTTATCCAGTTGTCGAGAGCCATTTTCAGCTGATTTCCAAGTACTAATGGTTCACTTGCACCATCACCGATTTTTATGCTGCTGCTTTTAATAGTTACACTTGAACTGTCCATCGTAATAACATTACCGTTTTTATCCTCTACCGTAATTCCATTACCATCGAGGAGTACGTTATTTCCATTGGAACCATCGTCTATTTCAATACCTGCCTGATCCATTCTGATTACCTGACCGTTCACAGCTTCAACAATCAAAACCATTTCTTCACCATCTTTGTCTTCGAGTTGTATTGTGTGCCCTTGTTTGGTCTTTATAATTTTTCGGGTTAGTGGGTCCTGAACACTACTGTCTTCCGACCCATCTGCCTTATTCGGCTTGGGCAGTTCACTTTCTCCGCCCGGTTTGCCCCAATAGGTCCCCACCCATATTGGATATTCCAAGTCTCCTGCTTCAAACTCCACCCATACACCGGCATCTACTTCGGGAATCGCGAGAAAACCCTGATCGGCTATACCTCCATAAGGGAGGCAGGGCATGGCCCATCCCGTAACAACATCGTTCCCCAGTAAACTCGGGATCTTCACCTTTAATCGGCCCAACTTTTCAGGATCCTCGTTATCAATCACAATTCCCCTGTATTTCCCATAATATCTATGATCGACTTTCTCGATTAATCTATTTAAAGTTTTATCCACCAATACTTCTTCCATTTAATTAACTCCTCTCAAAAATTTAAAAAAGCTCCTCTCCTTCAAAATCCTCTGAGCCTTCCGGTTCTATCGCGTTTCTTACCACATCAAAATGTTGTGTATAACCATTTTCTGTAAAACTATGTTTTACTTTTGTAACATAATAAATTCCGCTGAAAGTTTCACCAACTCCTTTAATTGTCACTAATTCTCCGGATCTAAGTACGTCCTGGTATAAAAAACTATTAATTTCTCCTTCTGCCTTTACAAGCCACTCTGCATTGTCGTAAATTCCCTGACAGAGGGTCTGTATCGCCGGTTGGCTATTTGCTTTGGTATGTTTTACAAAAATCTTTGTGGGGGTAACATCTGAGGAATATAAATCTGCGGCTCCTACCGAACCCAGCGATTTCTGCTCTGTCGAATCTACTGTTACATCTTGTTCTTCTTTGGTTAGCAAATCCAATTGATGCATTTCCACATTCGTTGCTTCCAAAGCATTTAGTGTTATATTGAAGTAAGACAAATTGGATTTTGCTCCAAACTGCATAGCTAATATTTTCTGAGGTGTAGCGTCTAATTGAGGTGGACGAAAGTATCCTGTCTCGTTATGAACAAAGCACTCAAAACCATTCCGCTTTGCCAGTCTTTTTAAAAACTTAATATCGGTTTCCCTCTGGATTATCGTAGAGGTTGCTTCCTCGTGTACAATCTCCGTCTCTTCAACCTCAGGTGTCAATCCGTAATTGCCGAATATTTCTGAAGCAATATCGCTGTCCTTCTTGTCCGGCCAATCCTTAAGCACTTCTTCCCTGTTCATTAATACGCTGCCGTCCATGCCTTTAACATCCAGATAACTCTGTGATAATTCTTTATCAAAATAGGGTTTCACCTGGGTAATATATCCGGTAAACACCTCGACTACATTATCTTCAAAACCTGCCGATATGGACACTTCTTTCCAAAGACTTATTCGTTCATCATCAATCCAGGTCCAGGTTCCGTCTTTTTTCAGTCGAATAGCCAGCCTAATATTAAAAACGCTTGCCAAATCTATATCTTCTTCTGCCTCAACACTGATAATATCCTGGTATAAATCCTGGATTTCTTCATCATCGATCTTTATAAGGCAGATTTCGCTTTTCATCTAAAATTATACCTCATTTAAGTTAACTTTTTGGGCGGAATTATAATTTTTTTCCCGATACGTTCTTTTTTGACAATTTGCTCTTCCGTAAGATTAAAATCATTGTCTGTAATGGTGTTAATAATTTCTTCCTGGGTAACTTCCAGCTGGTTGTATGTTATATCTAATGTGGATTCAAAGATATCGTTTTTCACCTTACGAACGCCTATTTTTCTCTCTAATTCTTTTATCAAAACAGACCAGCTGCTTTCAGTCCCTGCGGGCTCAATAACGAAAATCTCGCTTACGAATGGATATTGATTTATAATATCCGTGGGAAGAAAGAATTCGGGATTCGCATCACAGATACGCCACCATTTTAAAGAATTGTCATAATACTTGTGTGCCAACAAATCCAGTCTGTCATTCTGATTTACCGTGTGTTGAAATTCTCCAGTAGTATCATCTATCCATCGAAACTCCTTTGAACGGGACATTTGGTCTTTTCTGTCAGTAATAATTATTTCATCTAAATTTTTATAGCGAGATCCTTTAGAAAACATTATTCTCTTTCTCTCATAAAGGTATAACGGTACTTGCGAGGTCCGCAATATTAGCTAAATTTAGCACCGACATAGCTTCTTTCATTGCTTTCGAATATAAGTGCGGCGCGTTTTCCCCTTCTATAACCGTTAAACCTACCGTAACTATTGCCCTAATTGGATTAAGGTCTGTACTGAATTCCATTTCATTTATTTTTATACTATCTATATTGACCGGGAGAACCTTCTTTCTCCCCCATATGAAGAGTATAATCGGAGGTTTTTCCGAACCTGTGAAAGAATATCCCTCACTCGAGCCCAGGAGATCTGCGACCGCGCCTAAGAGGCTTTCGCTTTTAGGATACATCATAAGCTCCAGAGTAGATAGTTGGGGAGCAATCCCGAATTGTTCAGTGATAGAATCGCCTTCATCAAGTTTATCCGTGGCATCAAGGCGTATATCGAAAGAAATTGTTTCCAAACCGATTTTTACGTCTTGAGCCTCCTGTATATCTTCCAGATCCGAATATTTCTTATATAATTTCCGTAAAGATTTTTCTGTTCCTTCCCCAGGAACAGAAAATGTGTTAGATCTATTTCTGGAAATAGAATCAGGATTAAATTGAAATGGGACAAATAATGGTGGAATGCTGATTCCATATTCAACAAATGCACCTTTTAAAATCTTCGGCGCGTTTGAAAATCCACTCATTAATTCCTCCTTTTTATTTTTTTATTCATCATTGACTCTCTTCAAAACTTACCAAATTTGCATATTCACCTAAATCCGACTTGATGAAATGTCTACCTATCTTTTTATATTCCTGCTTTGTAGCTTCCATAATATGTTTCATTTTAACGACTCCGGAATCTGCAGCTGCCAAAAAGGCCGAATTTACCGCGATATTCTTTATATTCCCGCCTGAAATCTTGAAATGAGTAGATAAAAATTTTAAATCGATGTCTTTGTTAACCGGCGTATCCTCCGGGAACACTTTACTCCAGATGTGATACCGGTATTTATCATCAGGGAAAGGAAAATCCACCAGGAAGTGCAGCCGTCTTAAGAAGGCATCATCCATATTTTGCTTAAGATTTGTAGCAAGAATGCTGACGCCATCATATTCTTCCATCTTCTGGAGTAAATAACCAACCTCGATATTTGCATACCTGTCATGTGCATCTTTGACTTCGGAACGTTTGCCGAACAACGCGTCAGCTTCATCGAAAAATAGAATAGCATTGCTGTTTTCTGCCTCCTGGAAAATCTTGCTCAAATTTTTCTCGGTTTCCCCAATGTATTTGCTAACCACACTGGCAAGGTCAATTTTATATAGATCAAGTTGAAGTTCATTTGCGATAATTTCTACAGCCATGGTTTTGCCTGTACCACTATGCCCGGAAAACAGTGCGTTAAGCCCTTTACCCAGGGAAAGCTTTTGACCAAAACCCCACTTTTCATATACTGTATCTTTAAACTTAACCTGATCACATATCGCACGAAGCTGGCAGATGACATCCGTGGGGAGAACAATATCACCCCAGGTATATTTGGAACTGACTTTTCTTGCTAGAGTTCCAAGCTTCTGGTTACACTGTGCCCTGCATCCTTTGTAGAGGTCTCCCATAGTTATTTCCGGATTATTTGTATCCTTTAATCGAACCAAATTTCTTGCTGCAGTTAATGCATCGTTTATTTGTCCCGGAGTAAAACGGAATTTTGTCGCTAATTCCTCAAATTTTACATCTTCCGAAAAGCCGATTCCCCCATTTGTTATTGATTTCCAATATTTGCTGCGAGTACCATAGTTAGGTACAGGAAAATCGATTTTGATGAAATTGTTTTCGTTAAATGAACCGGCCGGTTCCCAGGAACTTTCTCCCGCCAGAAAGGTTAGCCATGAAAATTCTTCGATCGTATTGATCAGCATCTTAATATAAGATTTGTATTTCTCTTCTTCACCTAAAAGGCAGTGCAGGTTGTTTATATAAATGGCAGAGGGTTGTAATAGAGCCTCTCTGAATAAAAGCCTTAATGAGTTTTCAAAAGGTAGTTCTTTAGACAAAAGCGCTTCCAAATCGGCTATAATGATAGGAATATTTAATTCGCTACAAATTACCTCAGCTAAAGATTGCTTGCCGGAACCATATGGCCCGTGAAAATAATATATAAGTTTATTAATGTGCGCCCCTGAATCTTCAAGATGGTTTTTTGTTAGCTTTATTAATTGAGTTATTATTTTTTGGGACAGGTGTAGTTCCTTTGCTTCGGGTACGGGAAATACCAGCTTGGAAAATGATTCGATTCCGTGGCCAAGAGAGTTTATACCAAGAAGAAAATTCACAATGCGTTCGTCGATCCTCAGGAACTCCGAAAGCAAAGTTGTTTTCTGGTTCTGTGTAGTTCTATCTATATGCAAAATATTACTTTTCAATAAGGATGCTTGAGGTAAAAAGAGAGTCCGAGCTCTGATTTTTTCTTTATCGGTCTGACAAAGAAGATTAAGGGTCAGTTCTATACTTGGGCTTTTGCGAGAAATATCATCCTGAAGATAAGCATAGAGTTTTTCGTATTTGCTATCTATTTCCGGAGCAAGGCAGATAAGAACACATTGTTTTTCAAAAGAATTAAGACCAAAAAGACTCGCCAGCTGAGGCAGTGCTAAATAGACACCTTTAGAAATACTCCTTTCTCTCTTCTGTGATATTTTCTCCTCTGAACGAGCGATGGACTCTAAGAAGCATTCTACCCGGGCCTGGGTTTCATCTTGCGGGTTTTTCTTGCCGGAAGTAGATTTCTTTTTCAAAATATCGTCAATTTCCTTGTCTGATAAGAACAATCCTTTAAACTCATCTTGTGGTTCTACTGATAAAGATTTCCTTAATTTAACTACGCCAAGTTGAATTATCAAATCGAGCTTTGCCAGCTCTTCTCTTATATAATCCAGATTGTCCTTATAGAAATCTTCTTTCTTATCTTTACCCATAATATTATTACGTTACCTCAAAAGTTTCTCCATTCGATTCGTATCCGTCAACCGATATTTTTACTATGTAATCTCCCGGTCTCTGAGTTTTCGGTACATCAAAAGAGATTTGTGCCGGATTCGCATTTGGTGCGGGAGTGATAACTGAAGAACCTATACTGATTCTTATCTTTGTACCGTTCAAACGTTGGCCATTGACGGTGATCGAATCGCCGGGATCTCCCTCGGAGGGAGTGATACTCTCGATTAAAGGAGTCACTTCAAATATACGTTTATTAGCCGGATCTCCATTTATCGACAAATCCACAACGTGTTTACCATTCCCCAGGGTATTAGGGACATAAGCTTTTATTAATTTATCATCCTCAACGGTAATATCCGCAGCGCCGACAGCAACTCCGCCGATATTCATAACCGCAACCCCTTCAAGATCATGCCCGTAAATCTCGATAGGAACAGAGTGTGTATCGCTCGCATCAACTGCACCTCTTAGGGGCTTTATACTACTTACCCAGGGCGTAACCCTAAACACCCGGGGCTTACTTTCTCTACCTTCAACGCTAACAGTAACTGTTTGACCGGGGCCTTTTTTAAGACCCTCGGGTACTAAAATAATAATCTTACCTTCAGTTATACTTTCAAAATCAGTTATTGAATCGCCTCCAAAGTTCACCGTTGTTTTAAATCCCTTCAAGGATAAATTTATTCCCGTGATAGCCAGTTCCGTTCCAACCGGCCCTTCCAGAGGACTTAACTCCGTAATCTGGGGTAAGGCATAAGTCGTAACCTTAAGACCGGTTTCCTGAACCGGAGCAGCAACAACTTTGGCAGGAACACTTGGAGGAATTTGAACGAGAGAAACACGGTATGATACCGATAACCTGTAAGCCACCTCTCCCATTGACCAAATTTTCGACATTTCTTCCATATCTATTGGATTCAGGGAGATTTTTATTTTTTCGTATGAATCTCTGAGACTCTCTGAGAAATGTGCGTTATTATCTGCATCGAAGAATGAGTTATGCACATCATTTAGAACAGGATTCTCGTGCAGAATTTGCATTGCGGCGCCGAGAACTCGCAGGGCCGAAGCTTCATCTGCGGTCGGAGGAGTTTCTTTCTTGGCGTAGGGGGTAAGCAAATAAAAAAGCTCTAACGAAAGTGGGGATTTAGGTATGCCTTTTGGGTTTTTTCTATCTCCCGGCCAATCCATATTTTTCCATTGAGCATTTTCTTTCACTTTGTAGAGAAACAAATTAACTCCTTTATCATCTCCGAAGTTTTCCCAGGGGGAGTATAAAGAAACTTCGTAATCATTCCCCAATCCCTGCTTTAACAGATTCCTTATCGCAACAGTTACTTCACCAATAGCTTCATTTCCCATTTTCAAAATTTCCTATAATCAAAACAAACATAGTGTTCTATTCCAAATAACTCCGCTCTAAATAATTCCAACCTCCCAGATTACGACTCGGAGGTCTTTTAGGTAAAAATGTCGGTTTTGCGGGCTTAGAATGTTCTTTTCTAATATGAGCAGTCAATTTTTCATCTATTGCCGCGATGTTATCGGCCATCTTTAGTATATGGTTCATGTTATTATTTAAGGATTCGGAGTATAAACTTGTATTTAAAGACAGATTTTTATCTTTTAGACTCTGAATTACTGTGACGGGTTTGCCTGGTACATCAGTCTCGTATACCGGCATTTTTTCTTTTAGGCTGGAAGACATAAGTGTTCTCTCTTTTTGATGCGTTATTTCTTGTCCCATTATTTTTTGACCCTTTGGTTGGACTGTTACATTCTCTCGCTCTTCGGTTTCCTCTTTCATACCTTCAATTGTTTTTGTTTCACTTGATTTAGCCGGTAATTTTATTTCTATATCCTGCATATTTTTTCGCTCTTTTACCGCCAGCGTAGCTTCTTCATTCGATTCGGAAATTTGCTCTATTTTTAGCTCCTTAAAATCAGAATCTGTATCTAACTTTTCCTTCAGGGAAACTTTTGGAGACGCCTCGATAGTTACATAGTCCTGTTTATCATAATATTTTCTTTTATCCCGTAGAGGCATTGGGCTCCTTTTCTCTTCCGATCTAATAGAAGATAAATCCTTGTCATCCGATCCTATATCCGAAATCTCTTGTATCTTTTCCTCCTGCTTTTTCCTCGGAGCGCTTTGAACTTTTTCGGGAAGGACGCTTTTATCATTCTTCTCCTTCAAAAATGACCCTGCTCTCGGTTGTTTCACCTCTTTCGGAGTCTCATTGGGTCCTGAATTTATATCGTCTTTTGTGATGGGTGTAATTATCTTTGTCTCTTCTTGCGTTTTACTCGAAATGTCCTGCGTGTCTTCAGGTAGACTATGCGTATGCACTTTCTTTTTCATCAACGGGTTCTTGATTATTTCTACCTCGGGAATCCTGTCTTTAAACTCGGATTCTTTCCTCTGAACATTTTGTTCTTCCGTATGATTTCTTCCTATTTCAGGGCTCTTCTCAACTATTTCCTCTTGAGAGTCTCCTAGATTGTCTTCATTCCCCACGTAAGCGTTCATTGCATTTAGGTTAGATATATCTTCGCCTTCCGGATACAAAGTTTTTTTTGATACCTCCCCTCGATGATAGCCTCCGTCAATTTCTTCCCCGATGTTTCTTTGTCGAAATTCCTGTTCTTTATTTGACGCATTGTCTGTAAAAACCTCATCCCTATCTTCTTCTTCTATTATTGTTTCATCATCCCATGGGTCTGTAAATTGAGTAAGGCGGTTTTTAGTAGTTTGCTGTATCTCGATTTCAGGATAAAGTTTGGCTTCGGTTCGCATTTGAAGGTTACCGTATAAGGACTTAGACCCCAGACCTGCAGCTAGCACTTTTTGTATATAATTGTCTTTAGGCATACGCTTGTTCACCTGATCTTGTTTGTTCTGATAGGAGTTCGATATATTTCCTTCTTTTTCTGCGGGTCATTGACAGTATTTCGGATTCGGACCATTTGTAGTAAAAAGCCAGAAAATGAACCTCTCTATACAGTTGATTTACATTGAGCTTAATTTCGTCTAAGAAAAACTGTGCGATACCGAAGTCGAAGGAAAATTCATTCCCACATTCCGGACATTTTACATCAATTTTTAAATCAACTTGAGGTGCTATTTCTTCCATTTTTTTTGCAATTTCCTCTCTGGCAATGGGAGAGAGTTTCCGGGCGATAGATTCATCTTTTTTCTTTACTCCATCAATTCGATTAATACATCGAGCAAATAGCGTATCCTCAGCAGAAGAATTATCATCTGCAAAAATTGGTGATAGAAGCTCTTGATCTTCCCCGTTCGGTAAACGGAATTCTACATTGGAGTATTTGTTCCCCTTTTTGTTCTTAAATGACGGTATCTTTGTTGTAAATACCTGTGAAGAAATAATGCCCTTTTTTATCGGAACATTTTCCAAATTAAAATCGATATCAAATTTTTCGCTGCAATCGGGGTTAGGGCATATTAATATCGCTTCAATTCTGTTGCCAAAGGTCATTTGCCTTAGTTTTAAGACCAGATAATCTCTATCCCCGGTAAGAAGACTTCTTATCACATCGTATGTAATGTCGTTTATTTTTCCAATCCTTTCAACGCAATTTGCAAGCAGAATTGTAACCAACGATGCAAGACAGAGCGAATCGGGAGCACTCCCTAATTTTTCTTCAACTCTTCCTGTAAGCGGACTAACTTTTACTTCACGTAAACATTCTTCATTCTGAAAAATTCCGCCCGGAAGAGTGAAAATACCCCTTGAATAATCCTCCCTATAGTTCATGCTTTTTAGGTTTCAGTAGGTTCGGGTACGGAGGTATCTCTTTCCCATCCTTCATTTTCTAATTTTATAGTTTGAATAGCGACATCACCTCCCGCAGCATCTAAACCGGGAAGCGCCTGGAATTCAGAGACCCAACATCTATATACGTTATATGCGAGAACTTTTTGTCCCGCTTCGTTGAACACATCAATAGTGATATCTTTGCGGAATTTTTTGAGTGACATCGCAGCATCACCTTCAAAGTTGTTTACTAAATTTGCCCACTCTTCAAATGCGGTATCATGGGTTACCCCGGCTTCAAGGGTTATTGCATCATATTTGGTTTTTCCGGGGAGTTTCCGGCTTGTGCTCGGGTCCCCACCTTCTCTCCACTCTTTCATGTCGATTGTCTTTTTCAGAGCACCGCATTTACTTAACCCTGCCACATATTTGCCGTCCCATTTGACTTTGAATTTAAAATTTCGATATGGATCGAATCTATGAGTATTAACTGTGAATTGCGCCATAATTTATCCTCCTTTTAATTTCTCAACTCATTTAGGAAGCCTGGCCGGCTTTCTGGCTGAGTTTAAGTACGACAAATTCCGCTGGTTTTAAAGGAGCAAAGCCTACGAGAATATTTACTATACCAGCATCGATATCATCCTGAGTCGTTGTTTTGGAATCACATTTAACAAAAAAAGCATCTGATGGTGAGCTGCCCTGAAATGCTCCCTGTCGGAAAAGTCTCATCATAAATGACCCTATGTTAAGCCGCAAACTTGCCCAGAGCCCTTCATCGTTCGGTTCGAATACCGCCCATTGAATTCCATTATAAAGACTGACTTCTAAGAATATGGCTGTCCTTCGAACGGGTACATATCTCCACTCCGGCTTAGAGCTAGTCGATAAGGTACGGGCACCCCAGATTACAAGTCCGGATGCAGGGAATGACCTTATACAGTTTGCACCTTTATCGTTCAACGAATCCTGCTCTGTGTCTGTCACATTTTTAAGTAAACCGCTGGCTCCGCCTATGTTTGCTTCAGTTCCGGCAGGAGCTTTCCAAACGCCGCGGGTCCCGTCTATTTTGGCATACATACCTATTATAAAACCGGAAGGAGGCACGTTAATTGGTTCCACCTTGATACCGGTAGGGTCAACCATTGTAAGCCATGGGAAATAAACCGCAGTATATGGGCTTTTCTGGGTAAGACTGGTAATAAAACTCTGGGCATCCTCTACCGTATCATCATAAAAATCCATTTCACCTACAAAAAAGCAGTCATCAACCCCGGTGAGAGTCGACCTTTTCTCACAATAAGTACTACCAGCATCAACTATATCTTTATTACCCTTACCAGGAACCGCCAGTATACTAACGTCACGTATTGTATCAAACAAATCAAATCCTCCAATATAATCGTTGTTTTCAGGAGTTTCTCCGTCACTACCTTCTGTACATACGAGAGACTCGTCATCTCCTAAATTAAGCGCAGTCCCATTTGCAGGCCTAAGTACTGCCGAACCATCAACTTCCGTACCTCCATTAGTTAAACCTAACTTTAAGAGCGCTGCGGCATTGTTTGATAGAGCATCCCTTACCACTACCGAAGAGGCTACTCCTGTGGTAGAATCGATCCCTGCTGTACCTGACCTTAAAATATAAACTGGATTTGCCGCGTCTGTCGTGTCATCATATTCACACTCAAACAAATCGTAAGCATCTTGATCTGAAGAGATTTTCAACTTGGTCAAAGCTCTAACAGCCGTCTGGATTGCGAGTGCTATCGCGTCACCGTCTGTTTCGGTTCCGGCCAGCTCGATTTCCCGAAAACCGTCATTGTTAATATTTATTTGTAAACTCTTCACGTCTGAGGCTAAGGCTGTTCCCGGAGAAACGTCACTTGTGCTGGTACCTTTAACATTCGAGGTATTTGTTTGACATTTAACACTAATCAGCTTTGAGTTCATTGCTATAACTTTCTCAACAAAATTGGTTGCAGACGGAGACATACTCAAGTTACGATGCGTTTCCTTTTTAGCTTCTATAACTTCCTCTGATCCATTTGTTTTCTTCATAGGCTTAACAACAAGATTGAATTCATTGTCCGGGTCGGCGGTGCCGTCAGTTATATCAATGTCAAGCATATTACCCCAAGTCCCTGCACTAAGCGCGGAAATCTTTAAAGTATCCACTGGAGTTGCTTTACGATCCGTAAGCATTATATCTGCAACCGTTGCTCCCTTCGCCACCCTAACGATATAACATCTTGTACCTCCATTATTAAAAAACTGATATACGGAATGCGCAAGAAAACTCAGAATGCTGCCATCCTCATTAACATAGAAAGACCCGTATTTTTCTTCGAACTCACTGAAATTTGTTACCAAATTCGCCTTATCAAGGTCTCCCTTCAGCGCCGATCCGATAAACCCGGCTGTTGAAGTACTGGCGCCTTCGATCGTTTTAACTGAACTCGGAACTTCTTCGATATAAACTCCTGGATGTTTTCTATCTGGCATATTTACCTCCTAAATTTTTGCAATTAAAAATTATCACCCTTTCCCTTTTTACTCTTATTTCTTACCCTTAACTTTCTTAACTTTTTTCAATTTCATTCGGGGCTTCGGTTTAGGCTGGGCAGCTTTTTTCTCAACTGCAGAAATCCAACTCCTACTTTTCAATTTCTCGATGACAGGATTATTAATAATCTCAATTTTGTTTATAGGGCCCGATTCTTCTTTGGGCGCAAGATGGATGGTTTTTCCACTATTTAATCGTATCATCAGAACCTGACTAGAAGTATTTTTGATTTTAGCAGAACTTAACGTTTTCGCCATTTTGACCTCCTTTTTTAAGGCAAACATTCTATAATTGGATCGCCCGCCTTTCTCTCCACATATGTTGTTTCCCGGGGCTCCCCTAAAAAAATCTTAAACACAGTGACGAGTTTTCGATATTCAAAATTTTCTACTCCAGAAATTCTTCGTAGTTCTGAATTTACAATTTTTTGTTCTACTTCTCTAAGGGAAAAATTTATATTGAAGACCTCTTTCAGACTAAGGAAAAGCAAACTTTTTAAAATATCATTTGTTACCCCGATAATAGCAAATTCACCCATGACTATTTACCAGGGAAGAAAATATTTTTACCTCCATCCTTCCAAGATAGCAACATACCGTTTTTTTATAATTTGTCAAGGGTTTTTTAAAAAATTTGATTTTTGGGCAATATTTTTGCAAAAAACTGAAAAGATTAGCCACGAAGGGACCAAGAAATAACAAATTTATTTAACCACGAAACACGCTAAACACACTAAATTTTTTATTGTTATTAAATCCAAACCCCTAACCCCCAACATTACCACGAAGGGACCAAGGCACGAAGAACAAATTAGAAAAAATGGGAAAATGGAAAAATGGGGAAACGGGAAAACTATTTTACTATTTCCCTATTCAACCATTCAACTTTTTACTACTATATGGGTCTTGCCAAAACAATAACCACTTATATATTATTGAATATAACTGAATAAAAATTCATTTTAATGCAAAAGGGGAGGAAGGCAGAAAATGAGCGGAATCGTTGGCATTGTTACAAAAAAAGATTGTAAGGAAGACCTATTTTACGCGACTGACTACCATTCGCATCTCGGAACCTCATACGGAGGACTGGCAATATTCGACGGCAATAAAATTCATAAAAAAATTCATACCATAGAAAAAGCACAATTCAAGACAAGATTCGGCGAAGATATTGATTACACGGTTATGCAAGGACACTCCGGTATTGGAGTAATAAGCGACAGGGACATACAACCACTCATTCTTAGACTCAAGTTCGGGGAATACTCAATTTGCGGTACTGGATTTATAAACAATCAAATCGAGCTCGCAGACGAACTGATATCGGAAGGTGCAATATTTTCCGAAATGGTAAACGGGTACCCGAATCAAATAGAGTTGGTCGCGAAACTAATCAACAAAGGGAAAGACTTGATTAGCGGAATAGAATATATGCACTCTCGAATCGACGGTTCTATGTCATTACTTCTCTTAGGTAAAGAGGGCCTGTTCGCAGCAAGGGATAAATACGGAAGAACGCCTCTGGCTTTAGGAGAAAAAGAAGGAGCTAAAATCGTAGTCTCGGAGACCTGTTCAATTAAGAACCTGGGCTTTGTCACAGAAAAATTCCTTGGTCCCGGAGAAATATTACTTTTAAATGAGAGCAGAGTAGAAGTATTGAAAGAAGCGGAAAGGGACCTGCGTTTATGCACCTTTTTGTACGTATATACCGGTTTTCCTGCTTCGGAATATGAAGGCAAAAACGTTGAAGAATTCAGGGAAGATTCGGGTAAGTTAATGGCAAAAAATGATAATGTTGAAGCTGACCTTGTTACCGGGGTAGCCGATTCCGGCACGGCCTACGCATTCGGATATTCTTTTGCGTCCGGAATACCTGTAAAAACTCCGCTATTAAAATACACTCCCGGATGGGCAAGAAGTTATGTGCCGCCGAGCCAGGAGAGAAGAGATCTGGTTGCCCTGATGAAGCAGGTAACGGCAGATGTGCTGTTAAAAGACCAAAGGCTTATAATAACAGAAGATTCGATTGTCAGAGGAACCCAATTAAAGAACTATCTTCTTGTTAAACTCTGGAACTCGGGGGCAAAAGAAATACATGTAAGACCTGCCTGCCCCGCCCTTATGTTTCCCTGCAAATATCTCTTTTCCACGAGAAAAATAGACGAGTTATTTGCAAGAAGAATAATCAAAAAAATGCACGGAAAGCATATTGAGGATTTAGCTCCTTATCTTGACACAGGCTCAAAGGAATACGCCAAAATGATAAAAGAAATGGAAAAAGATCTTAATACGACTTCTCTAAAATACCAGAGATTGGAGGATATGATAAAAGCAACCGGACTTCCGGAAAAATCTCTCTGTACTTACTGCTGGACTGGCAAGGAAGATTAGGCTAAAGTTTCTTTGACCTTTCTTGACAATTCCTGGCCGTTGTAAGGTTTTTCCAAAAACTCGAATTCTCTTTCTGCAATACGCGACAATTCGGCTTTTTCATCTATATAGCCACTGCTTAGAAGAATCTTAATGTTTTTGTCCTTAGCGATAATTTCCTCGGCGAATTCCAAACCACTTCCATCGGATAATACAACATCACTGAAAATCATTTTTATCTCATCCTGATTCCTATTGAAAGTTTCGGTTGCTTCTTCAATATTTTCTGCTTCTAATACTAAATATCCGTTTGCTCTTAAAACTTTGGCAATAAATTTTCGCGTAACTTCTTCATCCTCGACAACAAGTATTGATTCACCCCTACCTTTTAAATCGGGGATGGCGGTGAATTCTTTTTTCTTCTTTGTTTTTCTCTTATTGCTAAGAGGTAGGTAAACCTTAAAAGTTGTCCCTTCTCCCGGCTGACTTTCTACATTTATCCATCCTTTTAATTTTTTAATTACCTCAAGAACAACCGACAAGCCAAGGCCGGTACCGGTCCTCTTGGTTGTATAGAAGGGGTCGAATATTTTCGAAATTATTTTCCTATCCATTCCCACGCCTGTATCTATAACTGATATGCATACAAAATCTCTGGCACGAGAATAAGGTATTCTACTGATATCTTCTTCACTTATTACAATCTTTTCAGTCTTTAATATTAACTTTCCACCTTTAGGCATAGCATCCCGTGCATTTACAATCAAATTTATAATCACCTGTTCTATTTGAGTGGCATCTCCTCTCACATTTGTCGATCCTTCTTCAAAACCGCTTGAAAAATCAATGTCTTCTCCAACTAAAGGGCCAATCATACCCTCAATATCTGCTAATATTAAATTAACATCAAGCACTTCAAGTTTAACCGGTTTCTTTCGACTGAATGAAAGAAGCTGTCCGGTAAGTCCGGCTGCCTGGCCTGCTGCGTTAAGGATCTCTTCCAACATCTCTCTTTTCGGATCTTCGGGCGCTATCTCATCATAGAGAAGATGTCCATAACCAATTATTGCCGTTAAGAGATTGTTGAAATCATGCGCCATACCACCAGCGAGTTTGCCTAGAGCTTCCATTTTCTGCGCCTGAAGAAGTTGGGCCTGGATCCCTTTTTTGTCCTGTCTTGCTTTCTCTAATTCAGTAACTACTTTGCGTAACTCTTTTAATTCGTTTAATAGTTCCCTTTTTTCTTTACTTTTCATATTTTATAATTATAATAGGCTTTCTTAGCCAAAATGTCAAGTAGAATCTACAATTAATTTAAATTTTTATTTACAAGATTACATTTTGGTTTTATAGCCCCGTACAAAAACTATTTAATGTTTAACTGAGGAATTATTCGCGAAAAACGGCATAGGATAGCATACTTGAATTTAACGCATTATTTATTATATTTAGAGTATGAAGAGGAAAATTTGGACTAAAATGATTACACTCTCTAAATCTGAAAAAGAGGACAAAAAATATTATTCTTCCTTAAATTCGCAAGAAAGACTATCTATTGTTCAGGAATTACGCGAGGAAGAATTAAAAAGAAAGAATGAAAATAGAAAAGGACTACGAAGAGTTCTTAGGCTTATTAAACAAAAATAGCGTAAAATATGTTGTTGTAGGCGCATTTGCTCTCGCGTTATATTCAAAACCGCGTTATACAAAAGATTTAGACATTCTCATCGAAACCGAAGAAGAAAATATAAAGAAGCTAATCAACGTTTTACATAAATTCGGATTCAAGAATATCAATATAAAAACAGAAGACTTAACTAAAAAAGATCAAATATTACAGCTTGGTTATGAACCGGTTCGTATAGATATTCTAACTTCTATAGCGGGATGTTCATTTGAAGAAGTCTGGAATAATAAGTTGAAAGAGAAATACGGGAAAACACTCGTTAATTTTATTGGAAAAAGGGAATTAATAAAAAACAAAAAGGCAATAAGTAGAAAACAAGACATAGCAGATCTCGAACTTCTGGAAAAAAACTAAATCAAATTTCAACCACTAAACACACCAAAAACACGAAATTCATTTTGTTTTATTTAAAGATAAAAATATTGAGACTTGTGCAATTTGTGTAATTTGTTGTTAATAAAAGTTTAGGGATCGGGGTTTCAAGGTTTCTAGGGTTCAAGTAAAAAACAACAAAAAATCAGTGTGCATCTGTGTAAATCAGTGGCTAATAAATAGATTTTTCAAATCTAAGTTAAATAGTTAAATTAAAAAATCATAAAATAGGAAAAATATGAAGGGAGGGGGGGATGACGATTTAACCATTCGACCATTTTACTATTTGACTTGTTTTTCTATTCTGGATTCCGAATTCTTCGTCTATATGCTCTCGCTCGAGGCTGCTATTTCTATCAGTTTATCGACTTTCTTCTTGAGGCTTTCAGGCAACCCATCAATACCCTTTTCCAGAAAACCTCTTATCAAAAGCGCTCTTGCGGTCTCTTCATCAAGACCTCGTGACATGAGATAGTTCAGTTGCTCCCCAGCGATTTTGCCGATAGAAGCCTCATGCGAAAGTTCGGTATCAATATTATTAGCTTTAAGTTCTGGTATTGCAGTAATAGAACTTCTATCGTCAAGGATAAGACCATTACATTCCGTATGACCTCTCGTGTCCTTTCCGCTTCCTTCGATATAAGCCCTAAGGATAACTTTACAATTTTTAGATGCTACCCGGCTTACAATCTCACAACTCGCGTTTTTCCCCTTTAAAATACACCCTGCTCCCATATCAAAAGATGAGCCGGCTTTCCCGTAAATGATTGAGTTAAATTTAGCGCTCGCCCTATCCGAAAGGTACGCTATAGGATTGCTTTGAATCTCCTTAACCTGCGTTAAAGCGATATAATTAGAAGTAAAGATAGCTCCTTCCTCTACATCTATAGCTGCCCTTGGATAGACCAGGGCTTCCGAACCCCAATCATGAATCATTGTGTAAGTGAGATGAGCTCCTTTCCTTACGAACATTTCAGTAACCGCAATGTGACTGCCAAGTGAAACAAGATTCCCGGTCGCGCATCCCGTTATAATATTTAATTCGGAATTCGGCTCAAGAACAATGATATTATGTAAAACTTGCCTGAAACCTTGACCGTGGAGAAAAAAACAAGATTGGAAAGGCGCTTCTATTTTAGCCCCTTCTTTAACATACGTAAAACTCCCAAGTAACTTCTTACTCGAAGCCACCTCTTTAGTATGTTCATCCTTTTCTCTGTCAACAAGAGAAAAAAGCAAATCTTTTACCCAATCATACACCTGAAGGGCAAAAGAAATTGGCATCACAACAAGGCCTTCTTCCCTGGACTCGGATTCAGTTGTTTTATCATCAGCAACAAGAAAAGAACCCGAACGTTTTGTTTCTCCTTTTGTGTCAAACCCGACCCTGTCTAAACCGGCAATTTCTTCTTTTAAATCTTCATCCATCTTTTTCACTTTCATCAGCTTCCTTAATACATCTTTCAAACCCGTATTTTTTAACTTGATCGAAAATATCAAGCGGTGGCCCGGAACATAAAAGTTTACCGTTTACAAGCACGTAACCTTTATCAGCATGTATCTCTTCAAGGATTACTCCGGAATGAGTCACGACTATGCCGCTGTTTTTCCTTTCCCTTATGGGTTTGTTTTTCTGAAGCAACTTTCTCATGAGAGCAACCATCAATTTTATACTATCCACATCGACACCCGAATCAGGTTCATCAAACATAACAAACTGGGGAGCCTGAGCTAATAGCTGTAAAAGTTCATCCTTCTTTCTTTCTCCGCCGGAAAAACCGACATTGACTTCTCTTTCAAGATAATTTTCCATTCGCGCCTTCCTGGCAATTTCACCGGAAGTTTTTTCATCCGGAACTATAGTCTTTAAAAGAACACCGAGAGAAACTCCTTCTACGACCGGAGGATGTTGGAAGGCAAGCCCTATCCCGGATCTTGCTCTCCTGGTAAGACTCCAATCCAATATAGAATCACCTCTAAAAATTATATCCCCTCCCACAACTTTATACTCTGGCAAACCCATGATGGCATTTACAAGAGTGGTCTTTCCGGAACCGTTAGGACCGAACACAACATGGGTTTCCCCCTCTTTAATAATCATATCAATACCACGGAGAAGACGCTTACCTGCAACTTCTACCGTCAAATTCTTGACTTCCAACAAAACACCTTTAATTTCCGAATTAGACATAGTAAGATAATTTTACGCCGAAAAATTTTATTGTCAAGTTGAGAAAAGGCACAAAGGCACGAAGAAACAACAAAGAATTATGACTTATTATTGTTAAAAAAACCACCCACATCCCCAAAAATAATCTCACACAGAGACACAGAGAACACAGAGCCCCATCACACCCCAATAATAGGACACAGTTATGCGCAGATTTAAAAGGATTTTTTATTTGTTGTTTTATTCTAACTCCTAACTTCCAACTACTAACTTCTTTATTAACCACAAAGCACACAAAGATTTTAATTTTATTTTTTTACTTGAACCCTGGAAACCTTGTCCCCTCGAGACCTAAACTTTTATTAACAACAAATCACACAAATAGCACAAATTTTTTCTGCTAAATACTATACCCTGATTAATAGCCACAAAGCCTACCCTCCACCCTTTAATTTTACTTGACATCTTTTATCTTTATATTTATTCTTTTTATTAATTTGTTGAGATTTATATTTCAAAAAAGGAGGATAAAATGTATGAATTGAAATATGCCTGGATTGTCGTTTTGCTGTCAGTTTTGATTTTTCCTTTATTAAGCTGTGCCAAAGAGAATAAAGACATAAATCTTCCACCTCCAAAGATGAAGGGTGGAAGGCCGCTGATGGAAGTATTAAAAGACAGGAGAAGTATGCGTTCTTTCAGCAACAAGGAATTGTCTCTGCAGGAGCTATCCAATTTGCTATGGGCTGCTTTTGGCGTAAATCGTCCCGAAGAGGGGAAGAGGACTGCTCCTTCTGCTATGAACAAGCAGGAAATCGATATCTATGTGGTAAAAAAAGATGGATTATATCTTTACAATGCAAACAAAAATGTCTTAATTAAGATTCTTGATGAGGATATCCGGGGGGCTACCGGAGGACAGGATTTCGTAAAAGATGCACCTCTGAATCTGATCTATGTAGCCGATTATCCAAGAATGGGTGATATTTCGAAGGAAAGTAAGGATTTCTATTCGGCGGCGAACACAGGTTTTATTTCTCAAAATGTCTACCTTTACTGTGCTTCAGAGGGCTTGGGAACCGTGGTCAGGGGGTGGGTAGATAGAAATAAACTTCACACGGTTATGAAACTTAAAGAAGACCAGAAGATAATTCTTGCACAAACGATAGGGTATCCGGCAGATTAAAAAAATTGGCTTTTTTATCTAGATTTATTCTAAAGGCTCAATAAACTCCGGAGGGATTTTCTCACTTAAGACAACTTCCCCTCTATCGAAGAAATCGATACCACTCTTAGAAGCGCCTGGAGCGTCTATCTTCAGAATAACCGGTTCGGGATAGTGTCTTTTTCCTACTTTGTATGCTGTTTCTTTTTCTTTTGACAGATGCACGAATTGACGTTCCATTGGGCATAATCCATCGTTTAAGATTTCTGTTAGCCGCTCAGGAGACGTTCCATGATAAAGGAAACTCTCAGGGCAGAAACTACTCTCAATTTTTATTTTGACGGAATGACCATAAAGTGCCCGTATTTTATCTCCTCTTATCTCAAATCTCTTTCTTTCTCCTTCAGAAATTAATTTTTCAATATCTTCGATTTTAGCCCACGAGTGAGGCGTATTTTTTAAGCACCCCATCAGGTCATCTAAAAGAACAAAACCTTCTTCGTCCAGCTCCAGATTATATTGTTCCGGATGATGCCTTAGAACAAAAGATAAAAACTTACTCAATTTTTCGTATTCATACGGAAGACTCGATTGTTCATTCATAATTACAATTATAATATAATTTATAAAAGTTTCAAGAACTTAAAATAAATTATTATCATTTTTGTAAATCTATATATAACCTACAAAATTAATTTTTTTAACACTCTTACGGTCGTCTTTAACTTTTTAAATGTAACATCGTGCGCATAAAATTTTTCCGATACTTCAAGAATACCCTTGACTTATTAATCTTGCTAAATATTTTTAAAGAGGAATGAATTTTATGTATGACGTAGCCATTATAGGTGCCGGGCCTGCAGGTAGCACCCTGGCAAAGCTAATAGGAAATAAATATAAGGTACTTTTAATCGATAAAAGGCAGTTAAACACTTCGCCTGAGAAACCTTCATCCGTAAAATGCTGCGGCGGACTCCTCGCTCCCGATGCTCAAAAGTTATTATCTAAATTGGGATTGGGCCTGCCTAAGAGCGTCCTGGTAGAGCCTCAACTTTTTGTTGTCAGAGCAATTGACAGTCAGCGACACCTGGAGAGATATTATCAGCGTTACTATATAAACATTGACCGCCAGAAATTTGACTGCTGGTTATTATCAATGGTTCCACTTAATGTCGACATAAGACTTGGCTGTAACTTTAATTCATATGAATATGAAAAAGGCTGTTTCAAAATAGAATTCACCGATAGAAATAACACTTATATAGATAAAACGAAAATATTAGTCGGAGCAGATGGAGCATCCTCCCTGGTACACAAACAATCGGTATCAAAACGTCATTCTTCAAAAGCATATTTCGCTATTCAGGAATGGGTGGAAGCCGACAGCAATAAATTTCCTTACTTTTCCTCGGTATTCGACCCGGAAATCACCGATTATTACTGCTGGATTATTCCCAAAGATAAACACCTGGTCATAGGTGCGGCTTTACATCCTAACGATAAAGCTCCCGGGAAATTTTTATTGTTGAAAGAAAAACTTGAAGATTTCGGATTTCAGTTTGGTAAAGCCACGAAAAGGGAAGGCGCTCGCATCATGCGACCTGTGAGGTTACGCCAGCTCTCTACAGGAACGAAAGGAATTGCTCTCCTGGGTGAAGCAGGAGGCTGGATAAGCCCGAGCTCTGCCGAAGGCATTAGTTATGCTTTCAGAAGCGCACTCGTTCTTGCGGGAGTGCTTAACACTTCATTGGATAACTTCGAAAAAAGGTACTACAAAAAAACAAGGCGGTTAAGAAGAAATATATTCGCAAAAAATTTAAAGTCACATTTCATTTTCAATCCTACTTTAAGAAAAATGGTTATGAAATTCGGATTCCAGAGCATGGATTTATATAAACCTTAATAATGAGTCGTGCGTCCTGTGGGCGTGTTGCCCAAAACCAATAGAATAAAATAACACAGTTCACATTGTCATTGCGAACTCTTCTTCACGCCTTTCCACCGTGACGCAATCTCCACGTATAGTTTGCAATTAAGCCCTTTAATTTTATCACAAGAGATTACTTCGCGAAAGTCGAGCAAGAGGACAAATTCGCAAAGACATTACTTTGGATAGCGAAAAGCCTTTCGGCAACACGCCCCTGTGTCTTAAGTCAGTAAAAAATTAGCTTTCAATCTATCATTTAAGCAAAACACATTTCTTGCAATCCGTATCTTCTCCCGCCTTCATATTCAAAAAGTATATACCAACAGGCAAAGATGGTTTTAATTCCACTGTATATTCTCCGGGACCTTGGCTTTCGCCAGAAAGGAATGTCTGAACACAGCGTCCTGCCAAATCGTACATCGAAAGAGTAACAGGAAGTTGTTCGGATAAAACATATTTTACTACCAGAGATTTAGAAAAAACCGAAGGAGATATTTCTATGCCTCCGAAAGAATATTCTTTGTCTTCGATACCTGCAATAGCCGGCAAGCGCGTCATAGTCAGATACATGCCGCTTTCTATACCCGCCTGACTAACAGCAGTAATCGCATAGTAAAAATTGACGCCGCCCGGAACAAACGAATCTACATAGCTTCGATCAAAAGGGCTTAAGCTATCCAGAGGAACCCAGTCGCCAACTGCACTATCTCCGGTTATTAATTGATACACTGTTGAGCCTATTGCTCTGTATATTTTAAAGCCTGCAATATCTGAGGGCTCAAAGGCTGGTTCATATTCCCAGCTAAGATAAATCGCATCTGTTCCTGAATTTATTTCAAAAACAGAAGGAGGTGCAGGAGACGCGGGAATATTATAATTTATATTAAAGTTTCTCTGCGCATTCATGCCATTCCGGAAAAGAGAATCCCTGCCCGTTGCTACAAATAAATCCTTCGCAATATCGTTAAGTGAAGGTGTAGGAACTATACCCGGAGATTCATCATAATATATATCGAATATTGGATCTCTTCTTCTCAACTCTTCAACCATCGTGGCCGAATCCAAACTTGCCAGCCAGCTGTAAGAATTGGCTTGTCCATTATCCCACGCTTCCCCGGCAAGATATGAAGACTTCCGGCTTATGGCACCGCCCACATAGGCATAGACATATCTCAGAGTATCCCCGAATTCCATCTGGTAAGGTCCTATAGACCAATGACACTCCTGGTCAAACCTGAGATAGGAGATATCAGACGCATAGATATATCCCCTTAACGGGTCCAGCTCTCCCCATCTATCCAGAGGTTGTTCATAATAAGTAGCTGCGCCGCTGGCTGTAGTATCGTAAACATCATAAATACTGTCCATATAATAAACATCTTTAAAAAAGTTATCCGTCGAGTCAATACCAAATCCTCCCATCACCATAACTTCATAACCATTACGGTAGTCCGAGCTATCCGCTTGCGGGAAATCTGCCATTACACCATTATGCAATATAATAAAGCTGGGCTCCGATAAGAGACTTGAATGCATGGATGGTTGAGCTGGGTCGTTACTCGCGGCAATATTCGCAATGGGATAACTCTGCGGGACATCAGTACTTTTAGGAGCAAATAAAACCGCAGTACCTCCAAAACGGGCTCCGTTCAGAATATTCCACTGACCAGATACAACGTTAAAACCATAACTATCATGTGTTAACCCCTCTGCTCTGAGAGGAGTAAGATAATCAATTCGAAGGGAGTCATCATCCTCGGGATAGGAAAGTCTCGTGTCATGGTCTTCCGTTGTTCCTGCCCAGGTAGGGAATACTTTATTGTACCCTGTACCGTTTATCATAGCTTCTGTAACCCTGGTAATATAAACATCTTCTAATGTCTGTCCCGGTAATTCGATAATACTATCCTGATCTACATTACCCGTATTTACAAACGTCCAATCCCATATAACATAATCATCATGTCCTGGTTGACTCCAGGCTAACACTCTCTGCTTAGCATCTACACCTATCGACAGTCTGACGTTGGATTCAACCATTACATCGGCAGTTCCCCGTATTTTAGCCGGAGCGATTTCGTCACCTGTAAGAGGAAACGAATCTTCCACATGTGTTCCGTTAACAATTATCTGAGGGGGAGGATATCTGAAATATCTATGTATAGTATGACCATCACCCTCATCCGGTACGGCAAATTGATAAATGTCAGAGGTA
>Ga0315548_1000143_pt1 | contig 64339 bp, 61 predicted proteins | sample SalMarSW160110MG_2_FD_202540 | JGI IMG/M metagenome (GOLD analysis project Ga0315548, IMG submission 202540) | Salt marsh sediment microbial communities from the Plum Island Ecosystem LTER, Massachusetts, United States - Salt Marsh Sediment SW1601-110 ... | reverse complement strand
GGTAAATGCCTTCGGGGCCAGGGTGAGGCTAAACTCCCCCCCTGAATCAAGATAGTCGGGGACGGTGCTGCCCTCCCCCCGCCACCGCCGGTCGGCGGAGTCCAGCCGCTTGCGCCAGCGCCCGGCGGGGAGGGGCAGGGTGGCCGGAAGCTGCCCGTCACCAAAGTTAAAGACCATAGCGACCTGGCTGCCGCCGCTCCAGCGGCGGACCAAGAGCAGCCTGTCTGCCTCATCGTCGCCCAGCACCTCTAAATTGTCTTTGCTGAGCTGGGCCAGGGCCGGGGTCTCCGTGCGCAGCCGGATTAACTCCTTATAAAATTCGGAAATAAGGCGGTGATGCCCCCCATCACGCTGGTGGTGGTTAAGCCTGGAACGATTATAAGTAGCCTCGTCCTGAGGGTCGGGCGGTCTAGCCCGGTCGAAAGCGGCAAACTCCCGCTGCCGTCCCTTTCTTACCGCTTCGGCCAGCGCCGGGTCGGAGTGGCTGACGAAGTAGAGGAAGGGGGCGGTCTCGGCGTACTCCTCGCCCATGAAGAGAAGAGGGATAAAGGGGGAGAGCAGGACAGTGCCGGCGGCCAGCTTGAGCCCCTCAAAAGAAATTAGCTTGCTCAGGCGCTCACCCTGGGCGCGGTTGCCCACCTGGTCGTGGTTCTGAGCAAAGACCACCAGGCGGTGGGCGGGTATCTCCCGGGAAGAGGTGCCGTGCCGCCGCCGGTAGTAGGGGGAGTACTCCCCGGAGTAGACAAAGCCCTCCCGAAAGGCCTTGGCCAGCTGCCGGAGCTGGCCGAAGTCCCGGTAGTAGCCGGTCTGCTCGCCGGTGAGCAGCCCCTGAAGGGCGTGGTGGAAGTCGTCGTTCCACTGGGCATCCAGGCCAAAGCCTCCCCGCCGGGGGGAACGGATAAGACGGGCATCGTTGGCGGCACTCTCGCCGATGAGATAGGCCTTGCGGCGCCGCCTCCGCAACTGCTGGTGAAATGTCGCCGATAGCTCCTCGATAAAGGGATAGGCTGATATATCCAGTATGGCGTGGAGGGCGTCAAGCCTGAGGGCGTCAATATGGAACTCGGTGACCCAGTAGAGGGCGTTCTCGATAAAGAAGCGGCGGACCCCGTCGCTGTCCGGCCCGTCAAAGTTAAGCGCCTGCCCCCAGGGGGTGCGGTAGCGGTCGGTGAAATAGGGGCCGAAGTCGCCCAGGTAGTTCCCTTCCGGGCCGAGGTGGTTGAAGACCACGTCCAGGATAACCGCCATCCCCCGCCGGTGGCAGGCGTTGACCAGCCGTTTGAAGCCGTCGGGGCCGCCGTAGGAATTCTGCACGGCGAAGGGGTAAACGCCGTCGTAGCCCCAGTTGCGCTCTCCGGGGAACTGGGCGACGGGCATAAGCTCCAAAGCGGTGATGCCCAGCTCTTTGAGCCCGTCGAGATAGGGAATAACGGCGTCAAAGGTTCCCTCCGGGGTGAAGGCGCCGACGTGGAGTTCGTAGATGATATATTCCTGAAGGGGGAGGCCAGGCCAGCCTTCATCCTCCCAGGGGAATTGGGAGTCAACCACCCGTGAGGGGCCGTGGACGCCCTGCGGCTGGAAGCAGGAGGCGGGATCGGGGCGCTCTATTTTATCGTCCAGCCGGTAGAGATAGAGGCTCCCAGCTGCTATACTCTCAACTACTGCTCCGTGGTAGCCCCGGTCGTCCTTATCTAAGGGGATGAACCTCTGCTGAGGCTCCAGGATATGCACCTCCACCTTGGCGGCAAAAGGCGCCCACACCTGGAACTGGCAGCGATTGTCCCCCAGGCAGGCGGCACCCAGGCTCATGGCTAGCTCCCTTCGCTGGTGAGGAAGAGGACGGCCAGGGGCGGCAGGGTCAGGTTGAGGGAGTACTGGCGGCCGTGATAGGGGACCGGCGCTGCCTCAACCCCGCCCAGATTGCCCTGGCCGCTGCCCCCGTAATCAGCGGCGTCGCTGTTTAAAATTTCTCTCCAGAAGCCCCCCTGCGGGACACCCACCCGGTAGCCGAAGTGGGTCATCGGGGTGAAATTACCGACGACGAGGACAGCGCTGCCGGTTGAGCTGCCCCGGCGGATAAAGCTGATGATGCTGTGGTCGGCGTCGCTGCCGTCAATCCACTCAAAGCCGGCCGGGTCACAGTCTAACTGGTGGAGCGCCGGCTGGCTCCGGTAGAATTGATTTAAGTCCTGAACCCACCTCTGAATCTGGGCATGGCGCTGGTACTGGAGAAGGTACCAGTCCAGGCTTTCCTGGTGGTGCCACTCCCGCCACTGCCCTAGCTCCCCTCCCATGAAGAGCAGCTTCTTCCCCGGCTGGGAATACATATAGCCCAGCAGAAGCCTCAGATTGGCCAATTTCTGCCAGTCGTCACCGGGCATCTTGCCCAGCAGGGAACTCTTGCCGTGGGTCACCTCATCGTGGGAGAGGGGCAGGACAAAGTTCTCCGTGAAGGCGTAGAGCATGCGGAAGGTCAGCTCGTTATGGTGGTATTTCCGGTAGATAGGGTCTTTGCTTATGTACTCCAGGGTGTCGTGCATCCAGCCCATGTCCCACTTCAGGCCGAAGCCCAGGCCGCCGACATAGGTCGGGCGGGAGACCATGGGCCAGGCGGTTGACTCCTCGGCGATGGTCTGGACATCGGGGTAGTTGGCGTAGACCGCCTGGTTGAAGCGCCGCAGGAAGGCGATGGCCTCCAGGTTTTCCCGGCCCCCGTATTTGTTGGGCATCCACTCCCCTTCCTTGCGGGAGTAGTCCAGATAGAGCATCGAGGCCACGCCGTCCACCCTCAGCCCGTCGGCATGGTATTTGTCCAGCCAGAAGAGGGCGCTGCTGAGTAGGAAGCTCTGCACCTCGCTCCGCCCGTAGTTAAAGATAAAGCTGGTCCAGTCCGGGTGGAAGCCCTTCTGGGGGTAGGCGTGCTCGTAGAGGTGAGTCCCGTCGAAGAAGCCGAGGCCGTGCTCATCGGTGGGGAAGTGGGAGGGCACCCAGTCCAGGATGACGCCGATGTCGTGCTGGTGCAGGTAGTCAACCAGGTACATGAAGTCCTGGGGGGTGCCGAAGCGGCTGGCGGGGGCGAAGTAGCCGGTGACCTGATAGCCCCAGGAGCCCTCAAAGGGGTGCTCCATCACCGGCAGGAACTCGACATGGGTAAAGCCCATCTGGTTTAGGTATTCGGCGAGCTGAGGCGCCAGCTCCCGGTAGGTGAGGGGGCGGTGCTCCTCTTCGGGCACCCTCCGCCAGGAGCCGAGGTGTACCTCGTAGATGGCCATCGGGGCCTCCAGCCCATTACGGCTACGCCGTTTCTCCAGCCAGTCCCGGTCTCCCCAGGTATAATCCGTATTCCAGACGATGGAGCCGGTCCTGGGCGGCTTTTCGCTGTAAAAAGCGAACGGGTCGGCCTTGTCCACTTTATAGCCCCGGTAGCGTGACTCGATATGGTACTTATAGACCGCCCCTTTGGCCACCCCGGGAATAAATCCCTCCCAGATTCCCGACTGGCCCCGGGGGGACAGGGGGTGGCTGGTCTTATCCCAGCCGTTGAAGTCGCCGATAACGGATAGCTGCCTGGCATCGGGCGCCCAGACCGCAAAGTGAGTCCCTTCCTGCCCCCCAACCGTCATGGGATGGGCCCCCAGCTTCTGGTAGAGGCGGAAGTGCGAGCCTTCGTTAAACAGGTAGAGGTCGTCCTCGGTCAGCGGGGGTGCTCCAGATAGCCCCGAACCCCGGCCCGGCCTTTTCCTGGCTTCCTTTTTCATCTTCGTCTGGGCTGCTTTCTCAGCTGGTCTATCATCCTTAGTGTATCAACAACCTGAGGCATTTGGCAAAAGTCCTCAAAACTGTAGCTGGCCTTGCCCCGCCAGTTGGGGTTTTTGCCCTCGGTGGCGGGTATGTTCTGGGGACGGGTCTCCAGCCAGAGGTCTTCCAGGTTGACCAGCACCACCCCCGCCCGGCTGGTGCTGAGCAGGGTCAGGCAGGCCTTGAGGGCGCGGTAGCTATCAACCTCGGTGGGCTTAATCCAGCCCTTCTTCGATAAGAAACCGACCAGTTCTTCCCTGATAGCCCGGCGCTCTCTTTCCTCCCCCCGCACCTCCGCCCTGTTCAGCAGCCCCAGACCCAGCCGCTGTTCGATGTCCAGGCCTTCCCAGAAGGCGGCAAAGGGGGGCATGTCGTGGGTATTGAGGCTGGCTACCGAGTTGCGCGGGATAGATTTAAGCGCCGCCCGCCGGTTTACGGCGAGCTCGTAAGGCAGAACGTAGAGGCGGTAAAGCCCGTGCCGGTTCATAGCCGGTTTAACCTCGGGGGGCACCGTGCCCAGGTCCTCGCCGACGATAACCGTCTTATGGCGGTGGGACTCGAGGGCCAAGATAGCGTAGAGCTCCTCGGCGGGGTAACGCACGTAGACGCCCTGCCCCGCCTCCAGCCCCCTGGGAATCCAGAAGAGGCGGTGGAGTCCCATCACGTGGTCAATGCGGAGGATGCCGGCCCGGCGCAGGTGATGACGCAGATAGTCAATTACATACTGGTAGCCGCTCTCCCTTATCTTTTCCGGGTGGAGGGGCGGGAAATACCATTTCTGGCCGCTGGTGAAGACGGTATCCGGGGGCGCCCCCGCCGAGACCTCCCCGGCAAATATAGCCTGCTCCCGCCAGACGTCGAAGCCGTCGGGGTGGACGCCTACCGGCAGGTCGAGGTAGAGCTGTAAGTCCTTCTCCCTAGCCGTTTGGGCAAGGGCCTGCACTTGCTGCTGGGCTAACCACTGCAGGTAAAGGTGGTAGCGGCGGTCTTCTTCACGGTAATCCCCCGCCTTAAGGCTGCCCTCCCGGAGCCGCTGCGGCCACGACCGCCAGGGTGCCCGCTGCTTCTCAGCGGCGGCGCGGAAACAGGCGTATTCGGCGACCAGCGGGTTGTCATCAGCGAAACGGTTAAGTTCCTCGAGGCGGCCCGAAGAATCGGCAAACAGGCACCGGCAAAGCTGCTCCAGAATCTGGCGTTTTAAGGCCATCTGGCGGCGGTAGTCAACCAGGGGCAGACGGCGCAGCGCCTCAAGCTCTTTCTGAAACGCCGGGGAGGCCAGCCTTGCCCGGGCGGCCGGGCACCTGTCCAGTTCCGGGATTCGGGTTATATCCAGGTAAAACTCGCTCCAGAGCCTCCGGCTTACCGGTAGATAGGGGCTGGGCTCGAAGGCCTCCTCCCCCAGGAAGGTGGGCAGCAGGGGCAGGGTGGCCACCACCCGGCCCCCGATTTGAGCACACCAGGCCATCATCGCCCCCAGGTCGGCGAAACTACCGCTGCCCCAGCTGCTCTTGGTCTGGAGGGCGTAGAGGGGGAGAAAGAGCCCCCAGATGCGGCTGTCGCTTGCCCCCGGAGGCAGGTAGGCCTCAGCCGGGGCGGTGATGACCAGGGTCTCCCGGCACCCCCCCGGCAACTCCAGGGTGAACCGGTGATACCCTATGGGAAGCCCGTCCGGCAGGGCCAGCTGCCTGACGACGTAGCTTGCTCCCTCTACCTCGGCGGCCTCAACTACCGGCAGGTCGGCGCCGCGCCACTCCTGCGGCTGGCCGTTTTCCAGGGTCAACTGCCCGGCCAGGGCGGCCTCGGCCAAGGCGGCGGGAAGCCGTACCCTTATCAGGGGCGGCTCACCGGCCCGGGCCACCGTCACCGGCTCCAGGGGCCGTCGCCACAGCTCCTGCTGCCTCTGCCGCCACGCCGAGGGGACATCCTTAAGAGTGGCCAAGGGGGCTCCCAGCGACTTTAGCACCGCCAGCAGGGCTTCCACCGGCGCCCGCCGCCGGCGGTGGGAGACATCGGAATAGGCCGTCTGCACCCGGTAGAGCTGGGCCAGCTGGTGGAGAAGGCGCACTTCGGCAGGAGAACCCATTTTACGGCATCCCCCTTTGCTTTTAGCCCTGCGGTATTTCGCTTTCCTCTCGAGATTGGGCCGCCGGTAGGTACATTCGCTCGGTGTACTCCTTTAGCATGCGCTGGGCACAAAAGGCAGGCATAACCGAGCTGATTGCCTCCTTAATGAAGCCAATCCAGCGGTGCGGTACGCCGTCCCGGTCCCGCTCGTAGTAGAGGGGGACAATCTCGTTTTCCAGAAGGCTGTAGAGCGACTCAGCGTCGGCTCTATCTTCCTCTTCCGGGTCAGATATGTCGGGGGCATTATCTATGGCCCAGCCGTTGGCGCCGTTATAACCCTCGTACCACCAGCCGTCTTTAACGCTGAGGTGGAGGACGCCGTTCAGCGAGGCCTTGATGCCGCTGCTGCCGCAGGCCTCGCGGGGGCGGCGGGGGGTATTGAGCCAGAGGTCAACCCCGTTAACCAGATAGTGGGCGATGTGCATATCGTAGTCCTCGACAAAGGCGATTCGCCCCTGAAAATCGCTGTCCGTGCCCAGAGTGTATACATGATGAAGCAGCTCTTTGGAGGGAAAGTCAGCCGGGTGAGACTTGCCGGCGAAGACTATCTGGACCGGCTTCCACTGGCTGACCACTATCCGCCTGAGACGCTCCACGTCATGGAAAACCAGCGCCGGGCGTTTATACTCGGTGAAGCGCCGGGCAAAGCCGATGGTCAGCACCTCGGGGTCAAGCAGGGCACCCATGGCCATAACCTGCTGGGCACTGCACTCGCGGTCAGATGAGCAGTCCCTGGCCCGTTCCACCATGGCACTCATGAGCTTGCGTTTCAAAACCTGCCGGGCCTGCCAGAGCTCCCCGTCCGGAATCTCGGCAACGCGCCGCCAGAACCCAGCGTCGTCCTGCCGCTTGATGGCGTCCTGGCCTAAATACTTATAGTAAAGCCGCCCCACCTCCGGAGCGACCCAGTTGGGCGCGTGAACACCGTTGGTAATGTGCGAAATAGGGACCTCGTCCTCTTTAACTTCCGGCCAGAGCCCGCGCCACATCTTCCGCGTCACTCTGCCGTGGAGCTGGCTCACTGCATTGCGCCGCCCGGCCATCCTTAAGGCCAGCACGGTCATATTGAATGACGGCTCTTCTGAGCCGTCCGGCTGCCCCAGCTCCAGGAACTGGTCACGGCTTAAGCCCATGGACTCCCAGTAGCCCTGGAAATACCTCTCCACCAGCGGGACGGGGTAAACATGGTGACCGGCCAGCACCGGGGTGTGGGTGGTGAAGACAGTCGTTGACTGCACTCTCCGGTCGGCTTCAAGGAAAGAGGCCCCCCGCTCCACCTCCTCCCTGATTCGCTCCAGCATCATGAAAGCGGTGTGGCCTTCGTTGGCATGCCAGACCGACGGCTTTATATCGAGCGCCCGCAGGGCCCTTACCCCGCCGATTCCCAGCAGAATCTCCTGCTGGAGGCGCTGTTCCTCATCGGCGGTGTAGAGACGGTTGGACAGCTGCCGGTCCTCCGGCGCATTCCCCTCGATATCGGTGCTGAGCAGATAGATGCTGGCGCGGCCAACCTTAACCTGCCATACCCCGATGTACAGGGAGCGGTCAGCCAGCTGAATCTGCACCGGCGGTCTCTGCCCCTGGGGCAGGACTAAGCTTACCGGCGCCTCCCTAAAATCTAGCTGCTGGTAGATTTCCTCCTGCCAGCCTTCGGCCGAAATATGCTGGTGGAAGTAGCCCTGGGGATACATAAAGCCAACCCCGACCAGCGGCACGCCCAAGTCGCTGGCCTCCTTGCAGACGTCGCCGGCCAGCACCCCCAGCCCACCGGCATAGATGGGCAGGGAATTATGAATGGCAAATTCCATGGAGAAGTAGGCCACCGGCCCGGGCAAAAGGCCGGGGTGGTTGGTGGCGAACCAGGTATCACCGCCCGACATATCGGCATCGAAGGCTGACAGCGCCAAATCATACAGCGTCAGAAAAGCCGGGTCCCTGGCCGCCGCCTGCAGCTTATCGGGGTTGATTTCCCGCAATTGCTTGACCGGATTATGACCGCTGATTCTCCACAGCTGGTAATCCAGGGAGCGAAAAACGGCGCGTACCTCGGGGTGCCAGCTCCACCACAGGTTGTTGGCCAGCTCGCCCAACCTGCCGATACGTTCAGGTAGCATTGTAATATGATACACCAGAAATCCGGGAAAAGTCTATGGCGGGTAGAGGGGACTACAATGTCATAATTTTGTAACTTTTTCCCCTTTTATTTTATAACTTCGTTACTGATTGCTGTTATTATGATGATTGCATCCCCCCGGTTTAAAGGGAAACAGGACGTTAATCAAGGAGCGGGCTGTGTTTAATTCTATTACTCCGGATAACACTGTATTCATCGTCCTTTCTTTTGAGGGACCTGACGTCTATTCCATGGCCGGGGGCCTAGGTTCCAGAATCAGCCACCTGACTAACACCCTGGCGGAGATGGGCTTCCAGGTCCATCATATCTTTATCGGTGACCCCGGAATGGCGGGGAGGGAAAGCCTCAGGGAAGGCAAGCTGGTCCTCCACCGGTGGTGCCAGTGGATAAGCCGCTACCATCCAGCCGGCGTATATGACGGGGAGGAGGGTAAGCTCAACGACTTTAACCAGTCCGTTCCCCCCTTTGTCGCTCATGAGCTGGCCGGTCCCGCCATCTCCCAGGGCAAGCTGGTGGCCATCCTGGGCGAGGAATGGCACACCGCCGAAGCCATGTGCCGCATCAGCGACCTCTTACATTATTCCGGTCAGCGTGACAAGGCGTTGATGTTCTGGAACGCCAACAATACCTACGGCTTTGAGCGCATAGACTGGCCGCGGCTGGCTTACACCACCGCCATTACCACGGTGAGCAAGTATATGAAGCAGATTATGCTCCAGACGGGGGTAAACCCCCTGGTCATCCCTAACGGGATACCCCGAGCTCTCCTTAACGAGGTGAACGGGCTGGATGTCTTAACCCTCCGGGAAACGGTGCCGGCTGACCTCATCCTGAGCAAGGTGGCCAGGTGGCACCCGGATAAGGGCTGGGGGCCGGCCATTCAGACCATTGAGATGCTCAAAAAGTCGGGGGTAAGGCCGGTTCTGCTGGCCCGCGGGGGGGTGGAGTCAAACGGTATGGAGGTCTCCCGCATAACGGTGAAGGACGTCTTCCTGGAGGCAGACCCCGAGGAATGCTACCGCCGGGCCCTGCTGGAAGATGATTTCAGGCCCTATTTCGAGGCCATCGCCAGTGGCGGCTCAGCCGACATCATCAATCTCCTCTTTCCCATACCCTATTCCTTCCTCCAGGTCATCTATAAAGCCAGCGACGTGGTCCTGGCCAACAGCATCCGTGAACCGTTCGGGCTGGTGGGGCTGGAGGCCATGGCTACCGGGGCGGTGGTCTTTACCGGCGGCAGCGGGGAGGACTACGCCACCCACCTCTACAACGCCATTGTCCTGGACACCTTCAGCGCCGAGGAGATAACCTTCTATATAGACTACCTCCGCACCCACCCGGAGCACCGGCAGGCGATTAGCTCGGCGGCCAAGCGAACCGCCGAACAGTGGACCTGGGAGGAAGTAGCCAAAAGGCTGGTCTGCAAGCTTGAATATCAGGCCCAGCTACAGGGGGCGGCGGCCCCAGGGCTGGAGGAGGGATATTCCCTCAAGGCCGCTTTTTCACCATTGCTGTCAGCAGAGATGCCACTTGGCTCGGCGAACCAAGGCTAAACCTGGCGGCGGAGGCGCCAACCCCAACCTTGATGGTCCAGGCTGCCGCCGGCAGCACCCGGAAAATATCCTCATCGGTCAGGTCATCGCCGATAGCCAGTATGAAGTCCCACTCTTTTCGGGAAACCCAGCGCAGGGCTGCCTGCCCTTTAGTTACGCCGGCATTTTTTACCTCCACTATCCGGCTTCCCTCCAACACCTGAAGGTTAAGATTGCCAGTAATATTTAAAAGGTCGTTTACCACCTCCCTGGCTCTCAACTCGCCCAGCCTGGGCTCGGCCTTTCGGTAGTGCCAGACCAGGGAGAACTCCTTTTCCTCAACGAAAGAGCCCGGCGTCCTATCCACATACCGCTCGAGGAGGGGGCGCAGTTCTGCTTTCCAGTCCTGGGGCAGGCTTCCCCCCACCTCCCAGGGCTTACCCTTTTCTCTAGCCCAGGCGCCGTGTTCCGCCACCAGCCCTATCCCCAGACCGCCAAACCATCTCTCCAGAGAATATCTATCACGTCCGCTGACCAGCACCACCTCACTCCTGGGGTCAGCAGTCAGTTTTTTAAGCAGTCTTTTCACCTCAACGCTTGGCTTGGCCTGCTCCGGCCTAGCCGAAAAGGGGATAAGCGTGCCGTCGTAGCCCACTAATATCAATCTCTGCCCGCTTTGCTGGAAATCACTGACCAGTCTATCTTGCGCCTCACTGTTCAGTACCCTCGTCCCCATCTCGTCTTGAAGTCTTCTGGTGTAGAGCAACCTATCGATGAACTCGTCGGCCCACCGCCCCACATGGTAACGCTGCAGCCGCTGCTGCATTATCCGGTTGCGCTCTTTCTGCTCTTTCTTGGGCATGGCCAGGGCTTCCTCCAGTGCCCGGACAATCTCCTCCGGGTTATTAACATTTATTACAATTGCCTCCCCCAGCTCCCTGGCCACCCCGGCGGTCTCACTGATAATCAACACCCCTCTGCCGTCGGTCTTGCTGGCTATATATTCCTTGGCGATGAGGTTCATGCCGTCCCGGAGGGGGGTAATCAGGGCAATATCAGCCAGGTTATAGAGGGCGACCAGGGAATCAAAAGGCAAAGAACGATAGAGGTACCAGATGGGCGTCCAGCCAATAGAGCCGTACTTGCCGTTGATTTCGCCGACGAGTTCATCTACCCGTTTTTTAAGCCGGGCATATTGCTCCACCTTGGTTCGGGAAGGGACCACCACCATAACCAGGACCAGTTTTTCCCGGTGCTCCGGGTGCTTTTCCAGAAAGAGGTCAAAGGCTTCCAATCGCTGGGGAATACCCTTGGTATAGTCGAGGCGGTCTATTGACAGGACTATCTTGCCATTGCCCAGCTTTTCCCGGAACTGACCAGCCTGGCTGCGCACCGCTGAACTCCTGGCGGCGCGGTAATAGTGCTGGTAGTCTATTCCCAGGGGAAACACGTCCGCTTTGGTTATTCGGTCAGCGGCGGTGAGCTGACCCATAACGCTCTCATAGCCCAGCAGACTGTGCACACTGTCAAGAAAGTGCTGGACGTAGTCGTAGGTGTGAAAGCCGATGAGCTCGGCTCCCAGCAGTCCTTCCAGCATCTGTCTTCGCCACGGCAGCAGGCGAAACATCTCAAAAGACGGGAAAGGAATGTGGAGGAAAAAGCCCACCGTCATCTCCGGTAGCCTCTCTCTGATAAGCTCGGGCAGCAGCATCAAATGATAATCGTGTACCCAGATAATATCGCCGGGCCGGGCAACGCCGGCAACCGCCTCGGCGAAAACCTGGTTGACCCGTTGGTAAGCCTGCCAGGAGTCGGCGCTATACACAGCGTACTCCGGGAAGTAGTGGAAAAGAGGCCAGATAGTGTTATTGCAGAATCCGTGATAGTAATCTTCGATATCCCGCTGTGAGAGAAAAATCGGGTAACAGCTTTCCGAGGATAACCTGGCCTCTACCTCCTTCCGCTCCTCCTCGGCCACCTTTTCCAGCTCAATGCCGGGCCATCCTATCCAGACACTGGGACGTGACTTGTAAAAGGCGCCCAGCGCCGTAGCCAGGCCGCCGATGCTGGGCTCAAAGCGCAGCCTCCCTCTTCTTTTGGCCACACTAATCGGCAGCCGGTTGGAGACAATCAGCAACCTGTTCTGATTCTCCTGCCCCATAATTAAGATTATAACATACGCCCGGTACTTTGATTGAACTTGCCGCTGGCGGATGCTATGCTATAATTGTGAATTTTGATGTTCCAGGCCAGTGCAGGAAAATGAAAGGGCTGGTCCTTTGCGGCGGCCGGGGGACCAGGCTCAGGCCGGTTACCTATACCATAGCCAAGCACCTGCTGCCGGTGGCCAATAAGCCCATCCTGTTCTACGTTCTGGAGCAGATAAGAGAGGCCGGCATTACCGATATCGGCATCGTTGTCTCCCCGGAAACAGGCGACGAGATAAAAGAAGCGGTGGGTGACGGCTCAAGGTGGGACAGCCATATCACCTATATAAATCAAACCGAGCCGCTGGGCCTGGCCCACGCCGTCAAGACGGCCCAGGGCTTCCTCGGCGATGCCCGCTTCCTCCTCTTCCTGGGCGATAACCTCATCGAGGGCGGTGTCAGCCAGTTCGTCAAGCGGTTCAAGACCGATTCCCCGGAGGCCCTCGTCCTGCTTAAGGAGGTGGCCGACCCCAGGGCCTTCGGCGTGGCCGAGCTTGACCCTTCCGGCAGAGTGCTGCGCCTGGCGGAAAAGCCGAAAGAGCCGAAGAGCAACCTGGCCCTGGTGGGGGCCTACCTCTTCACCCCGGAGATTCACCGGGCGATAGACGGAATAAAACCCTCGGGGCGGGGCGAGCTGGAGATAACCGACGCCATCCAGAAGCTCCTGGAGATGGGCAGACAGGTCAGGAGCTACATTCTTGAGGGGTGGTGGCTAGATACCGGGAGCAAGGACGACCTTCTGGCCGCCAACCGGGTGGTGCTTGATAGTCTACTGGAGCGGGACATCAGGGGCAGCCTCGATTCATCGAGCCAGGCGGTGGGCCGGGTGGCCATCGGGCCGGGGACAGAGGTCGCCGCCAGCACTATCCGGGGACCGACCTCGGTGGCCGGGAACTGCCGGATCAAAAACTCGGTGGTCGGTCCCTTCACCAGCATTGGCGGCGGCGCCGTGATAGAAGACTGCTCGGTGGAGAACTCGATAATTCTGGAAAATTGCCGTCTCCGCGGGGTCAAAGGCCTGGTTAACAGCCTCATCGGCAGAGGGGCAGAGGTAGTCAAAGGGGAAGACGACGCGGCGGTAAGCCTTTTCGTCGGCGACGACGCCAGGGTTGAGCTGTGATTTAGAATGGGATAGGGTGACAATAGGCGGAACTTTTGAGCTGGTTTTCAGCCTGGCTATTTAATCGGTAGTAATATCACTAAACGGGGGATAAAAGCATTGAATATACTCGAAGAGCTGGCCCAGATTGCCCGTACCCGGCCGGAAAAACTAAAAGAAGAGAGAAAAAAGGGGACTAAAATAGTCGGCTATATAGGCCGGTTTGTCCCCGAGGAACTAATCTACGCCTCCGGAGCGCTGCCCTACCTGCTCTGCCGGGGCGGACAGCCCGAACCCCCGGACGCGGTAATACCCTACATGCTTCGCTTCATGAGCCCCTATTCCAGGTCGCAAATCGGCTATCACCTTTTAGGCATAGACCCGGTAGTGCCGATGCTCGACCTTATCGTGGTGCAGTGCAGCGACTGCCACGAGTCGAGGCTGGCCGACCTTTTTGAATACTTTAAGCTGCCAACAGTAAGGCTGGGCATTCCGCCTGACTGGGAAAAGTCGCTCTCCAGGGACTACTACCACAAGGAACTAGCCCGGCTAACCGATAGATTAGAAGCCCTCACCGGCAACAAAGTAACGGAGCAAAAACTACGGGAATCAACCGAATCCATTAATAAGATTAGGGAGATACTGAGCAAGATTAACCTGTTGAGAAAAAGGCGGCCGCCTATAGGCGGTGCCGACTTCATCCGGCTCAACCACTATTCTTTCTATGGCGACCCGGAGAGGCTGCTGCCCAAGCTTAACGACCTCTACCAGGAGCTACAAAAAGGCGGCAGCCCCTTCCCCAAAGAGGCGCCCCGGCTGCTCCTGGCCGGTCACGTGGTCGGCGTGGGCGACTATGTAGTACCTAGGTTGATTGAAGACTCCGGGGGGGTGATAGCCGCCGAGTTCCTGGACGAAGGGATGAGACACTGCCAATGGCAGGTAAAGACGGACGGCGATTTGATGGCAAACCTGGGTGATACCTACTACCTGGAGAGGACGCCGCCCTCTATATTTCAGCCGGCCTGGGAAAAGAGAGCCGAAACTATGAAGGGCCTAATAAGAGATTTTAACATTGACGGCGTTATATGGTACCAGCTTTCCTTTGAGGAGATATATGACATGGAATGCGCCATTATCGCCAAAGAGATGGGTAAGATTAATATTCCCTTCCTGAAGCTTGAGTCCTCATACGAATACTCAAGAGAGGCGATGGCACCGCTGACAACACGGGTCGAGAGCTTTATTGAGACAGTCAGGCAGAGGAGGGTTTAAGATGGCCAGGGACGTATATGAAGATTTCCTGAGATTAACCGGCTTTGAAGAGGAGGAGATGCCGGAATACCTGCCGGAGTGGCGCAAAGCATCGCAAAAGCTGGGCTTGACCGAAGAGGATTTCAGATTCGCCGTGGAAAAACAGCTACCCACCTACTTCGCCGTAGAGCTGGAAGGCATCAGGAAACTGCTGGGCTGCTTCGTAAAAGAGACCATAGATTTGACCAGAGCCGGTGACTACAAGGAGAGGGGGGTAAAGATAGTCTATGGCATCCTGCCCGCCGTCCTGCACTTTTATTACGCCCTCAAGCTAACGGCACCGGACAAGGTGTACGTCTCTTTTCCCGATATATTCCTGACCCTGGTGATGAACGGCCTCTTCCACAAGCTCGCCCCTTACCTGGAAGAAGCGGAAAGAACCGGAATCCCCTACGGCTGCCGCCACTGCGCCCTGAACAAGACGAGGTATGCCGCCCGCCGGCTGGATATCATCCCCTCACCCGATATAAGCTGGATATGGGGCTTTATCTGTGACGAAGGGCCCAAAACCGACGAGTTCATCCGCCTCTACTATGACCCCCGGTGGAAGACCTATATCACCCGCCTGCCCCACGACCAGCCCCTGGGCACGGTGGAGGACGAGGTCGCCAGCCGGGTCGAATACCTGGCCAGACAGATGAGGGACGGCTTCGAGGCGGCTCAAAGGGAAATCGGTATCAAGGTTCCAGAAGAGAAGATAAGCGAGGTAATCGGCATCTGGCACAGGTATGCGGATAAACTGTCGGAGTTAGCCCGGCTCATGACGGCTGACCCACAGCCCCTGGGCGCAATAAGCGGGCGCCTGTTCTGGGAGCCTTTGTTTTGCCCGTTTAACACCGGCATCGAGGGAATGGAGAAGGCGCTGGATATCACCATCAGAGAGATCAGGCAGCGGGTGGCCAGTAAAGAGGGCATACTGCCCGAGGGGGCACCAAAACTGCTGATTTACAGCATTCATCCTTCCGTTCCCTGGGTAGCCAAAATATTCGAGGAAAACGGGGTGGGCGTCCCTTTGAGCGAGTTTTTTATACTTACTAAAAAACAGCTGATGCCGCCCAGCTTCGATGACCCCTATATGGCGGCGGCTGAAGGCTGGCTCAGGACCTCCGCGATGGTCAACCCCGGCTATCAGTCGGAGCAGATATGCGAGAAGCTGGAAACGCATAATTTCGACGGCATGGTCTTCGGTCTGATGGACTTTGACCGCTGGCTGGGCAGCCCTCACCGACTGCTGTCCAGAATGGTGGAGGAAAAGACCAAGCTACCCGTTTTCTACATCGAGGGAGACAACTGGGACGACCGGGACTACAGCCTGGAAGCCCTGAGGACAAGAATCGAAAGCATATGCGAAATAATGAAGATGCGGAAGGCTTAAGCTGAAGGTGTTTGCCGGTATTGATATAGGTTCAGTAACTACCAAGGCGGTGCTCATCAACCGGCGGGAAGAAGTCCTGGCCTTTTGCCTGATACCGACCAGCTATGACCGCCAGCAAAGCGGAACCGAGGTTCTCAACCTGGCCCTGGCCAAGAGCCGCAAGTCAGCCGGGGACATAGAGTATACCGTGTCAACCGGCTACGGCCGCCGGGCCCTTATTTCTTCGGACAAAGTGCTACCCGAGATAATCTGCCACGCCAAGGGAACAAAGTCCCTGTTCCCGGCAGTCAGGACAATTATTGATATCGGCGGCCAGGACAGTAAGGTAATGCAACTGGACGAAGCGGGCATGGTTACCCGTTTTGAGATGAACGATAAGTGTGCCGCCGGGACAGGAAGGTTTTTGGAGGTCTTAACCGAGCGAATACTGAACCTCCCCATCGAAGAGCTTGGCCCGGTCTCGTTAAAGTCGAAAAACCCGGCCACCCTGAGCAGCGTCTGCACCGTCTTCGCCGAATCAGAGGTGCTTTCCCTGCTTTCGGAGCACAAGGCCAGGGAAGATATAGCCTACGGTATTAACCAGGCCATCGCCAGAAGGGTGATTGCTATGGGGGTGGGGGGACAGGTTAGCTTTGAGGAGCCCATAGTTTTCTCCGGGGGAGTAGCCAGGAACACCGGGGTAGTCAGGGCGATTGAAGAGGAATTAGGCAAGAAGGTGCGGATTCCCAGGGAACCCCAGATAACGGCTGCACTGGGCGCAGCCATTTTGGCCAGAGAGCAGGCCCGGTAAGCTAAGCGGGGAAATAAAATGGTATCGCATACCGGATTTGAACCGGCGACCTATGGAATGTTCGGACAATCTCCAGTAAAGTTTATCATACGTTCCAAGCACACACTGTACAATCACTCACTCCCGCTGCCTAGACTTTGTACAGGAGTCAGACTTATTTCCTCGGCGACCTTGCGGAAGTGAAAACCCTGGACAGCCAGGCTAATACAAAGCGGAAAAGCCCTAGGGGTTCTGAACAAAGTCGAGACGAATAGTTGCCAGTACTGTCTTCTCCCCTTTTCCTTCACGCCGAGAATCCACATGGTCTTTATCAAGGCTATGAGCTGACGGGGATGCGGATGGCCGCCTCTCCGGCTTTGAGGCTGAAATTCACTCAAGAAGGTCTTTATGCGCTCGTAATAAGGCTTGGGGGCATATATTTTATTCAGGATTTGCCTGTAGCCGCTAACGAGTGCCTCGTGGGGCATCTTGGGGATAAAATTGATTGTTCCGTCAGTGTTGTCCCCAGTGCCGCCTGGCAGTATTCGGTTCTCCGCTTTCAGTCGCTTGTACAATCTTGTTTCTGGAGGGGCATTCAGCAGGCCGACCATAGCCGTCATGATGCCGCTTTGCTGTATGAAGTTGATCTGGCGTCTAAAAATTGAAGGCGGGTCGCTATCAAAGCCAACGATAAATCCTCCCTGCACTTGAAAACCATAATTTTGCAGGGTCTTGACTGAGGATAGCAGATCGCGATTCTTATTGGCTGCCTTGTTACACTCTTTAAGGCTTTCTTCATTGGGAGTTTCAATGCCGACGAACACGGTGTCGAACCCGGCATCAGTCATCAGCTTCATTAACTCCTTATCGTCGGCGAGGTTTATCGACGCCTCGGTGAGGAAGGAGAACGGGTGTTTCCTCCGTTGCATCCACTCAATGATGGCGGGCAGGGTTCCCGATTTCAGCTTTTTCCTGTTACCGATGAAGTTATCATCAACAAAAAATATAATGCCTCGCCATCCGGCGCGATATAAGGCATCCAGTTCGCCCAGTATCTGCTCTTTGTCTTTGGTTCTCGGTTTGTGACCGTTGATTACCGGGATATCACAAAACTCGCAGTCAAAGGGACAGCCGCGGGAATACTGGAGACACATCAGGTGGTATTTTCTCATATCGATGAGCGACCACATCGGGATTGGCGTTTTGGCTATGTCGGGGAATTCCTCGTCTTTGTAGATATGCTTGGCCGAGCCGTTTTCCAGGTCTTGTACCAGTTGTGGCATGACATTTTCGGCCTCGCTGAGTACAAGATGGTCTATATCGTCAAAGCCAAATTCTTCACAACCGGTGGTAAACAGAGGACCACCGGCCACAACCTTGGTCTCCAGTGCCTGGCACCTGTTGATAATAGCTCGCGCCGAAGACTGCTGTACGATCATGGCACTAATAAATACATAATCGGCCCACTTGATGTCCTTATCTTGCAGGGTATCTGTATTTAGGTTCACAAGCTTCTTCTCCCACTCAGGGGGGAGCATGGCAGCAACCGTCATTAGACCCAGTGGGGGAAGAGTTGCCCTCTTGTTTATGAATCTCAAGACATGCTTGAAGCTCCAGAAGGTATCCGGATATTTTGGATAAACCAGCAGTATTTTCAAGTTAAACTCCTTATGTATTTGGCAAAAGGTGGCCCGCAATTGATACACCGGGGAGGCTTGTCCTGGAGACTCATTGGATGACCTCCTCTTTCCTAATTAGTTGGAGTTCGGGTCATCCAACACTTAAGAAGACTTATGTGGTTAGCTTCCGAGAAGCTTGTAATAACCTAAACTGAAACTATTGCAATAATAATACACCAAAACGGCCGAGTTTGCAATTAAATAATCGAGGAAACAGGTCACTTGCTGCCCGTATCTATGCAGCTCACTCCGGTGGCTGCTTTTTGGCCTTGAGCTTTCTTGCCTCTTGGGCCTCGGCTATCGCCTTCTCCCTGGCTAAATAGGCTTCCCTTCTTGCCTGTTCTCTAGCTAATTGCTCGATTTCCTCATTGGCGCGCTTCTCCGATCGTTTGGTTTCCTTTTCTTTCTGAGCCTCTTCAATCATCCGTTCTCTAGCCAAATAGTCTTTCTTTCTCGCCTGCTCCTTGGCTAGCCGCTTAGCTTCCTCCGCAGCGCGTTTTTCTAATCGCCTGGCCTCTTTGAGTGATTGGTCTTCTTGGTTTCCCATAGTTCCACCCCCAACTTTAGATAATCTCGGCACCGGCCATAAACCACCTTGTTGCAGCAACTTGCCCCCTCGGAATCGAGGGGTACCCCAGATATAGGCAAACTCCGCACAAGACTAACCCCATATATTGTACCATACACCGCAAGCCAAACTGATACATCACCGATTAATTAGCAACATTTAATCGCAGATGATACATCTGGGTTAAACATTTAGCCAAACCGTTTAATTTAAGCAGTCTTACCGAATAGCTGAAAACCTGGCTAAATAATTGGCAAGACTACTTGTTTACTTGCAAAGTTGGCCGCTTTGGTGTATCATTACTATAATAGTTTCGGTTTAGGTTATTACAAGCTTCTCGGAAGCTAACCACATAAGTCTTCTTAAGTATTGGATGACCCGAACTTCAACTAAAATATTGGAGAGAGGAGGTCATCCAATGAGTTTTCAGGACAAGACTATACAATGTTCCGATTGTGGGACTACCTTCGTTTTCAGCGCTGGGGAACAAGAGCTTTTCCAGTCTAGAGGTTTTACCAATGAGCCCAAGCGCTGTCCCTCGTGCCATGCAGCAACGAAGACAAAGCGTTACGGGGACGGTGACTACAGCTACAGGTCCAGATCCTGGCAGCAGATGTTCCGCTTAAATTCATATCAAGTATTGGGTGACCCGAACTCCAACTAATAGAAGAGAGGAGGTCATCCGATGAGTTTTCAGGACAAGACTATCCAATGTTCCGATTGTGGGACTACCTTCACCTTCAGCGCTGGGGAACAAGAGTTTTTCCAGTCTAAAGGCTTTACCAATGAGCCCAAGCGCTGTCCCTCATGCCGTCGAGCCAAAAAAGCACAACGTTCAGACGGTGGAAACTACAGCTACAGTTCCAAGTGGTAAATGCTTGGTGTATCACTAAAATAATAAGGAGGGTTCTAATATGAGAATCTATGTAGGTAACTTATCCTACGATGTGACTGAAGAGGAGTTAAGAGAAGATTTCGCCGCTTTTGGAAAGGTAGAATCTATAGCTATTCCAACCGACAAATATAGCGGTAGAGCCAGAGGATTTGCCTTTGTTGAGATGCCTTCAATATCTGAGGGTCAGGCGGCCATCACCGCCCTCAATGGCAAGATAGTAAAAGACCGGGCTCTCACCGTGAATGCCGCACGCCCCCGTGAAGACAGCGGAAGCGGTGGGTCCTATGGCGACAGAAGGGGTGGGGGCTACGGTGGTAGCAGGGGTGGCAGGTCCGGGGGAGGAAAACAGCGAAGGTATTAAATTATCTGCTTGCTGTCCATGATTGAAAGTCGCTTTGGTATTTACTCAAATCCATAACTGTTGCTGACACACCCGTGACAAATCGGCGTAGGGAGACCCATTTCACAGGAGGGGGCAACATGAACATATATGTGGGTAACTTACCGCTTGAGGTGACTGAGGATGAACTGCGACGAGAATTTAGGGCTTACGGAGAAGTGATATCGGCAATCATTATGAACGACAAGTATATTGGTAGCGGCCAGTCCAGGGGATACGCATTTGTTGAAATGCCCTCCCAGTCCGAAGGCAAAGCCGCAATTACCGCCCTCAATGACAAAACACTGGGGAGTATGACTATTAGTGTTGTCGAGGCCCTCCCTCTCTCTGACAAAAAAGGCAATGGCTTTTCTGTGGCCAAGAGAGGGAGCTGGTCCAGGAACAGAGTAAGACAGAGAAGATACAAAATCAGTTGAGTTGCCTGCCATACTTTAGACGCAGGTAACTCTAAATTTTAACAAGGAGTTTTAATGAGTTTCGAAACCTTCAATTTTCACCCGAGCATCATGGCCGGTGTACGGGCGCTCGGTTATACCAAACCTACACCAATACAACTACAGGCCATCCCACCAATTATGCAGGGCCGCGACCTCATTGGCCTGGCCCAGACCGGAACCGGCAAGACGGCCGCTTTCGTGCTGCCGATTCTGCAGCGCCTGCTGCAGGGGCCAAGGGGTTGCGTCCGGGCTCTCATAATCTCGCCCACACGTGAGCTGACCGAGCAAACATGTGGGACTATATATGATTTGGGGAAACAAACCAAATTACAGGGTATTGCCATCTACGGCGGGGTGAGTATGGAGCAGCAAACCCGACAGCTAATTAAAGGGGTTGAAATAATAGCTGCCTGTCCGGGCCGCCTGCTCGACCACCTCTGGAAGGGCACAGTCGACTTATCCCATCTGGAAGTTCTGGTAATCGATGAGGCGGACCGGATGTTTGATATGGGCTTTCTACCCAGCATCAGGGGTATTTTGCAGTGTATACTGCACCGGCGGCAGACACTGCTTTTCTCGGCAACCATGCCTTCTGATATCCGGCGTCTGGTGCGGGAAATAATGTATGACCCGGTCACCGTGCAAATCGGCCGCACCCTGCCGGCAAAAACGGTGTCACATGCCCTGTACCCGGTAAAACAGCACCTCAAAACAACCTTGCTGAAGGAAATTCTAAATAATACCAAGACGGATTCAGTTCTTGTCTTCACCCGCACCAAACACCGTGCCGAGCGAGTGGCGCAGCAACTGGTAAGAGCAGGCTATCGGGTGACTTCACTGCAGGGGAACCTGTCCCAGAACCAGAGACAGGCGGCGCTTACAGGTTTCCGTAACGGCTCGATTAAGATTCTGGTGGCGACAGATATCGCTGCCCGCGGTATTGATGTCTTAAGTATTTCCCACGTCATCAATTACGATATGCCCGAAAGTACGGATGATTACATCCACCGAATTGGCCGTACCGGCCGGGTCAATAAAAATGGTGACGCGTTAACACTGGTGACGAATGATGATGCGGGTAGGATACGGGCTCTTGAACAGCTGCTTGGCACGCCGCTGGAGCGTCTGACACTTCAAGGCTTTGATTACACCAAGCCGGCGCCGGATAACAAAAACATCCGCTCTCCGCGCCATTCAGGACGGCGCGCGGCATGACAGATCTTGGCTTTGTTGAGGAGAAGAGGCAAGTAGAACCTATCATGGCATGCTTCCGTTGCGGCATATGTTGGTAGAAACCGTGTTTATCCTAAAACAATGCAAACAGATAGCTAGCTTATGCTAATTTCTGCAATAGTTGGTGGAGCTGAGGGGACTCGAACCCCTGACTTCCTCCTTGCAAAGGAGGCGCTCTCCCAGCTGAGCTACAGCCCCACCCGCCGGTATTATAGCAATAATGCAGGTTTAATAACAGCCTATTTTCCATCCCAAAACCCTAAAAATGGGTGGTTTTCCAGCACTTGTCTATCCATGTCGGCCATGTCCTGAGCATCTGGGGCATGGTAGATATAAACCATGCCAGCACCACTGGCCTGTCCTGATTGCCACCCTCCTCATTTATCAAGCACCATAGCTGGCAGGCCAGATTTGTTAACCAAATTAGTAAAGACAGCATGCCTTATACCATACCAACTATAGCCCTTTGGTGGCCTGAATTTTATGTCCCTACAGATGTTACTCCACTGCTTCGGCATCGACTTGTCTGATATTTGCTTTGGCTCATAGCCATAGATAAAAGGTCTGATTACTTCTGGTATGTGGTGAATTCGCATCCGGCCATGCTTGGCTGTTTGTACCCTTATCTCATGTTTGTCCTGGTCAATGTTTTCTGGACTTAACCTGCTCATCTCAATCGGTCTGAAACCATAGGTTGTCGCCAGACTTCCGTAAAAACAAGCCCTACCGTTTTCACTTGCCCTGCATGAGCATATGAACTGCTTCATCTTGTCGTAGGAGAACGTTTTCCTCATTGGACGGTCTGCATCAGCTATCCTTATCCGATTGTATTCAAAGGGCAGCTTGTCCTTTGGTATGCCTTGCGCCTTGAAGAATGTCCGTAGGTATAAGCTATATGTTTTACGTGAGTTACTTTTGGTATCTGTTTCCCTCAAGAACCTGATTGCTTCTTCTTCAGTGAACTCTGGTATGAAGTTTGCCCACCTCATGTATTTGGTGGCTAGGCTCTTTATGGCTCTCCTACTAGCTTTGGTGATGGTGAACACGTCAAAGTAGCCCTCTAACCTACCTAATGGGCTATCGCCATCATACCACTTATAAAATTGGTTCTCGAATTCTTGCTCTAGCTGTAGTTCTTCCTTTTCTTTGGCTATCTGTTCAGCTTGAGCAATAAGTTCTGGGTCGGCGTCATTCTTGTCGTTTTCTATGTCCTCTTTCCAATGCTTAAACCATGTCTTGATTGCTTCCCGATGGAATACACCTGCATTACAGAGCAACTCATTATCAATAGACCGTAAAATTTTTACCCCCATTGGTTCAAAGCTGTTTTTCTTCACTTTCCACCTCCTCAATTGACATTTTGATAGCACCAATGGTGCCATTTGTACATTATCCCTGTGGCCGGAACATACCAGAACCCCCTAAATATTTCAAGTGTGTTTAACTTCAGTAAATCGCCAGTTTTCGTTATTGACAAAAGTCCGTTTTTCATACTACGGAATAATCAGGCTCACTGATTCCTCGGCAATCGACCGGCATACTGAAGGCAGGCTCATTCTATTTCTTCCCTTCTGACATAGTGAGGATTTAGCCAGTACTCGCTTTCCATAGCTGCCTCTGTAGCCTCCCTTTTGCCATACCCATGAACGTTCCTCAAGTGGTTTCTGAGCACCCACCTGTACTCAGTCTGATAATCACATTCAGGACATACATATAGCCTTGCTGATAATCGTTTCATAGTACATTTGTTCTCTTTCAAAATGAACATATCAGTTCTTTGCCTTGCTGTCAATCCACCCTCGCATCCTACCTATTTACAAATTTTGAGTGCCCTGCCATAATTGCCGCAATCTGGTGGAGAGACTTTAGCAAAATATGAGCCAACATCATAAGAAAGATTTCAAACACAAGCAAAACTTTAAGTATAGGCACGCCAAACTTATTAATGGGGCTACGAAGTTAGCCCTTAGCCTTGCTATTCTAGCCGGCTTCGGTGCGCTAATTTGGTATGGATACCTCTTATTTACTCACAAGGTTTCCCCTGTTATAGGCTCTATTATTTTTATAGTAGGAATCGCGGTTTGGGTTATACTCATTAGAATACTACGGCGCAGATACAAGTGGACAAAGCCTAGTTTTAAACTAACCACCTTCTCAGTGATTGCAATCTTACTAATACTTACTTTCGCTGGTGTCCAGCCACTAGCTAGCTACAAAGACAATCTTATTGAAAGCTATAAAACAGCTCAAGCCGAGCTGGCAGAAGAAAGAGAAAAGGCAGAAGCAGAGAGAGCAGCAGAAGAAGAGGCGGAAAAAGCTAGAGAAGCTTTAGAAGAAGCAGAGAAAGAAAAAAAGAATATTGAAGAGCTAGAATATAATGTTGTAGAACTGGTCAACCTTGTTAGAACTGACAGAGGTTCAACTCCTCTCATCTTGGATGATGAACTTTATATCTATTCTAAAGAGCATAGCGAGAATATGGCTAGTCAAAAAAGGCTATTTCACACCCCGGTGGGAGAACCTTACGCCGAAAACGCTTGGGGAGGTGAAGGCTCTACAAGCTGGACAGCTAGCGACATTGTAGAAAGTTGGATGTCTAGCCCACCACACAGGACCTGGTTACTCTGTCCTCACCTGCAACACATAGCTGTAGGCATAGCAATTTCAAACACAGGAATGTATGCATCGTGGACTTTCTGGGTGGGCGAAACACAAGAATCAGACTGGTGGTATGCAAACGATACTAATCCACCCAGTTGGTGGTATTAAGGACAAGAAATCATTTATCAGTGCAGCCTGAATGGGCTTCGCAACTCTGTAATGACTGGCCCTCTTAAACTCTCTTCTTTCCTCCACGTCAAAAATGCTTCTATTTGTGCTACATACGATTAGAGTGGGTGTATGTTGACCCAAGAGACTAGATTCGATAGACTATCTACTAAAGCAGCCTTCGAAGCAACATTAGGGATAAAGAACTCATAAAATGACCTTTCTGGGTAAAACGATTTCCACTTTGCGATTTTGCCCCACGACTCATTCCAATTATTTTGTAACCCTATCATGCCCCACTCTAGCCCAGTGAATCTAGTGTAAATGTTCTGATAAGAAATATGAATTAAGTTGTAGCCGTTTTCGTTGAGTCGTCTGCCTATCGTCGAAACTTTTCTGCCTACTCCATACGCAGTTTGATTGTAAGTATAGGAAGTATTGCCATTAATCACCAAGCCTCTTTTCTTAGGCTTATCTTTTATCCTAAGGTAGTCTAGATATGTATCAAGTATGTATTTTACTAATGAGCGAGATGAAATTATATCACCCCTTCGTGCTGCTATAGGATACATGAACACGGCATACTCGCTGGCTACGCCGGCACCTACATTACTAACAATGGCAAATGGTCCAGAGATACTCCAACTATATTTCTCTCTAGTCATTAATAAGTATTTTCCTAGAGAGACATTTGAGGCCATACTCTTTAGCATTTCATACATCGCTTGTCTACGCTGAGGAAGGTCAAATTCTGCAAGCTCATCTAATATGTGAGGAGACATCCTTGTTTTCTGGCGGGTAATATCAGTTACGCTTACTGATGATAAAAACATTTCGCGGATTTCTGAGATTGCTGCTTCCCTGTTACCGGAAGAACGCCTTGTATATATGATATGCCGTTCCAATTTGCCATAATCTTTTTTGGGCCAGTGCGGTTTTGCTTTACTTTTAGGAATATTTAATAAGGCGCATTTAATACCTTTATAATTTAGTGGATAGTATTCAAATTGTATTGGAGGTTCAATTACACTGTTAATAATCGCTTCTAAATCAGAGCTATCGTGGTCGTGAGAAATACCAACAACTTCTATTGGCCTACCTTTTTCACTTTTAACACCAAGAAGGATATAGCCATCATCACCTGGCGAATTCACCATGCAAAGTATATCTTTTATAAACTCAGATTTTAGTATGTCATTATCAAGACGATATTGACTACCCTTAAAGTCTATCTTTTTCACCTCTGTAGTCTTAAGTAGCGAACCAAACAATAGTGTCGCATCTGTAATCATTCCAGCACTATTATATTCCATTACTGAGTCAACAAAAACCCCTCACTCCACTCCTCATGCTACCCTCTCTTACGCCCGATGTTGCACGCCAAGCAATAACCCCGGTGCCTTAATGGTCGGTCACAGCCCTCGCAACGAAAAGGCTTGCCTGGGGCACAGCTACCGCTTGAAGTGTTATAGCCCCGGCACACCACCCGCAAGTTTGACCAGTTACAGTTAGCGGGGTTGCCATCCTTATGGTCAACAACGGTATCAGTTGACCTCCTACCACAGATGGCGCAGGTGAAGTTGTATTCCTCACGCACCAAGTCAGATAGCTCCGGCCAGTATGGGGGATAGCCCTTTTTAACCAGTTGACGGCGGATAAGTTCTAGTTTTAATGGGGCTAGATGGCGGTACATTACTTCAACACCTCAATTCTTGGGGTTCGGCCTTCGGCCTCACACCATATTCGGCGCTCACAACTTAAAATCACCCTCATTATGGTGACAAACTTCAGTATTTTCACTTAAAATCACTCAATTTCACCTAAAAACCTATTTTCCCACACCTATTAATGTTGTCATTGTGTTTGAGTGTAATTTTGCCCATTTTTACCATCATTTTCGGCATTTTGAGTGCATTTTCTGCATTTTTGAGTGCAATTACCTCATCTACAACCAATGTTGCCCATTTTTACCATCATTTTAGGCATTTTAAATGTTATTTGTCTCATCAAACACTGCACTTGCCAATTTTCTGTCTAGTTTCCCAACAATTTGCCGACAGATTCTACATTTATATTAAGCAGATTGGGGATAGCTTCCCCAGCGTCAGCACCCTTATAGCATTTTTTGTTGACCCAACCGCAAATTAGGCCGTCAAGCTCCTCCTCTAGTTCCTCCTTGCTGGGTGATTCGCCAGCATCGTATTCGAGCTGTGCCTTAATCACCACATCCCAGATAATTACGTTCGACATCTTAAAACCTCCTTTGCATGCAATATCACATACCATATATTTAATTTACCTTTTTTATGTGTAATTGCATGCAATTACTATTGTCCACAATATTTAAGAGTTTTAAGTCATCCAACTGATAATCAACCTCCCGCTTTGAAATAGAAGTGAGATTAGAAATTTCTTCCCTTGTGGTAGTGCCATCAATTAGGCACTTAATTATCTAACTTCTCATTTTGGGCATGGAGTCCCAGAGTAATCTGTTTAGATATGGCTCATAGTCAAGCCCAAGATGTTTTAGCCCCTTAACTATTCTGGAGAAACCCTGTGCTAAATCAGTACCTACTTCTGGTTCAGGATAACCAACAAGGTTTCGGTATCTGTCTCTTTCTACTGGAGTTCTCAGTAAGGCAGTCTTGTCAGCATACTGAGATATAATTCGAAGCTCATCTTTATCCAGTTCTGTATCTTTGATTGTCAACTTGGCTCTCTCCATTAAGCTGCTCATCCTTGAATTTATTTCTGGTCTAATTACGCTCTCTAATTCAGGATTGTTCTGTGCTGCCCTAAAAGCCATCTCTTCTCTGTCTTCTGCTGGTCTCCACCTCATATCAATAAAGCGCTCACCTAATAGCGACTCTAAGGTTCTGTATCTTTCATAGGCAGGGGTAGTAGCTATCAACCAATCAAACCACACATGTTGCTCAACATATCCACCTGGTGTACCAAAGTCAGCAATGAAACTACCATCTTTAATGGGTCTCAGTGTGCCTAATACCTCTGTCCTAACATCACTTCTGGCAGTGAGAAGGGCAGCTAAATCCTTGGTTATGACTAGCTTTTGGTTGATTCTGTGAAGCACCCTGTGCCCTGTCTTGAAGCCACCTTTTAATGAACCTGGGGTTATGCTCTCAAGAGGTACAGCATCACCTGTGGCTATGATGGCTCTAAACAATTCAGTCTTGCCTGACCTACTGGGCCCAATAATCCTCACCCAAAGCATTTCCCCTGTTGTGTAGTGAGATATTGCTATGGCGACTATGAGCCTAACCCCCTGCCAATCTGTAATCTCAAAGTATGTCCAGAGGACAGATTCCAACGCTTTTAGCGTCTGCAGCATTGGTGACTCTTCTAATTCAAAATCAGCCCTTGTTTTCATTTTGCTCCTTCTTCTGCCTCGGTTCGGCAGGCTTGATGTAGAAAAGCACATCATCGAATACCACAGCCATCTCATCCCCTACCTTGAGTTGGCTATCTTTCATATATTTGGCGGGAATGGTGATACCAGCACTCCCCCCGTGCCTGATAATTCGAACTTTTTGTTGTTTCATCTCTCCTCCGGAATAAAAAAAGAGCCCCGGTGCAGGTTTTGTCGAGGATTTACTGCGAACTCGGAGCCCTTTTCGGACTAAGATATTAAATTGTTAAGCTCTACATTTGGAACATAACACACTCGAACGGAAGCTGTCAAGCCTCAGGGGCTAGTCTAAATTGACCAATTTTATCACTTAAGTTAAAATTGCCCCCCTGTCTGCTTAGGCTTCTTGGTGTTCTTTCTGCCCTTAGTGTCCATCTACAACCCTTTTGTAGGAAGTTTTTCTATTTACTGACTGATGGATAAAGTCCAGTTACCATCTGCCGTCACTGATAGAATATGTATCCCTGGCTCTGCCCCTATTATATTATTTTGCTTGACTCCTATGGCTTGTTTCCCGCTATAGGAACCGATTTCATTAACTATAAGGTCCACATATTCGCCACTGGCAGAAAACAGTATAATGGCGAAGTTTGAATCGCCATCATGATTCATATCAAATGTAGTCAGCCCTTCATCTAATACAAAGAAGGGAGATACATCACACCCCTTACCTTTAAGATTAATGGGTAATATTTCGCCGCTTGTTGGCCTAGGCTGCTCTATCAATACTGTCCAATTACCATCGGCAGTAATATTTAAAACGTGGATGCCTGGCTTCGCACCAATAATATTATCCTCTATTACTCCTATAGCCACACTTCCATCAAAACTACCTATTTCATTCACAAGCAATTCAACTAATCCGCCAGTATCATCCAACAACTCTATTGCATAATTGGAGTCCCCATTGTGAGTCATAGTGATTGTAGTAATACCCTCTTCCAGCATGAATTTGGAGGAAACATCATCACCTTGACCACTAAATTCTATAGGCTCGGGTTCAGGAATCGGCTGGAGTATTGTGGTTGGTGGGGAAGTTGGCTCTGGCTCTTCTGATGTAGTTGGTTGTCCGGTTGGTGAAGTAGCAGGCGGAGCTTCAGTTGGGGGTGCTGTGCTTGGAGAACCACAAGCACTTAATAAAAGAACCCCTATAACTAGAATTGGTAATAATATCCGCTTCATTTTATCCTCCTTCAATCTTTAGCGCCTACTACGTCTTGATGTTTTGATATTTCTTCTCCATCGCATGTGCCATACCAAAGATGGCCTACCCGTTAATCCGCCATGGTCTTCTGGGTCAATATAACCATGATATTCATCACTCCAAATCAACCTTACCCCACGCACAATTATACTTTTTCTTCTCATTAGAACTTCTTGAACTTAATTGATGGCTTAAAGTCCTCAACTGCTTCCCCAGCATCTTTTGGCAACTCACCTGTGTAAGCTAAAAGCGCTTTAACAGGTGCTTTTTCACCCAGCATACCTCCTGGAAGGCCCTCATAGAACCTGCGTAGTTTGCTCCTGAAGTGAGTAATATCAGCCAGAGTAACTCGTGGTTTGTTTTTACATTCAACTATAAAATAACTTTTACCTCCCAAGAAATCCTCTTTTATGCCAAAAACATCAAACCTATCTTTGCTTCCTTTGCCTACTGGCTTCTCTTTCTCAGTCCTATATCCTTGCTGGGAGAGATATTGCATCATCTCTTTTTCCAATATCAAACCTTTAGTAACTCTTTTATGGCCTTGTACTTGCTTTTTTAGGTGTTCTTTTGTCTCCCGTTTTCCTTTGACCATTTATTATCTCCTTCTCTTATGTAAGGAGTTTAAGAAGGCTACTGCCCTATTTATAATTATACTCCCCCTCCCCTTCGTTGCAATAAGGTTTTTATCCCCAAATTGGGTATTGACATAGAAAATATTGAGGACTACACTAAAACCCCGGCATATAAAACTACCTTAAAAAATCGACAATCTGTTTATAGCGTATGGCAAATGATACAAGGGCGCTGGAACCGCTTGATATGGCGGTGGATGGTGCCCTTTTTATATAAAAATATTAGGAAAGGGGATAACAAATTATGGAACTCCTGAAGTGTAAGGCTAGGCTTTCGGTACTTTGGCTCACTATGGCCATAGGTACAGCGGTTGCGGGTCTATTCATGATTATGAAGCCGGGGGGAATGGAGGAAATAATGGCTGGCGAGATGGGAAACTTGCAGATAAACGAAACGAGTATGGTAATTTATGCGCTCTTCTTCATAATTCCCATGGTAGTAGCCATTCTATCCTTGACAATTGATGGTGCAGCCAATCGGTGGCTAAGTTTCGTTCTTGGTATAATTTGGGGACTATGGTTTGTTTACGACATAACTGGCTATGTTATCGGGGGAGAAACCCTATCCATTGCCATGTTGCTGATTATGGCTGGCGGCCTTGTGATTTCAGCCTATATCGCCTACTTCGCGTGGAAGTTGCCTATACAGGAAGGTTGGAGTAGCTAAGACAGTATATCATAGCGTTAGTTGGTGTCCTTTTTATATCATTATAAATTGGGAGGTACTATCGATGGCAAATTCATGGAAAAGGGACTGGAACGACCGTAAAAAGATACTGGCCTCGGGCAGTGGCTGGATGATGATGGGCCACATTTGCGTATTTGTTGGCATCGCATTCCTTTTGTTGGGGGTCATTAGTGATGCCATAAACACCACTCTTGGCCTAGAGCCGACATCCTGGTTGCTGCTGGCAATCTTTGCTATGCTGTTCGGCATACCTTCATTCATTGGATGGCATTCAGCCTTGCATCTGGATGCAATGGAAGCTAAAAAGGGGAAAGAGGAATAGCATCCAATTTTTTGGCCTTATCAAACCTGTGTTATAGCAACAAGGCTACCCCTTAGCAATTTGCCCGGCCTAGCCAGCTATACCGGGTGGGCACCGCAGGTGCGGCAGAAGGTAGCTTTCTCGTCAAGGCCGGCGCCGCACTGGGGACATCGCTTACCACCGTCGCCGGTAGCCGAAGGCAAGCCAACTAACTCCCGGTAGATCTGGTAGTAATAAAGGTGCTCCTTGTCCCTGATGGTGACCCCATCTTTCTTAAGATATTTCTCTTGCTTCTTGTTGAACTCGGCATCGGCTATCCTGGAATCAAAGAGCCAGGGCAGTATGGTGGTGCCGCTGCCCACCTCTATCGGCACCTTAGCCCTCCAGGCTATCTCCGGGGGTATGAGCTTCTCCGATGCCTTGCGCAGCACCCATTTGCCCCACACCTGCTCCCCCTGGCTCCTGACCTTCAGGCGCACGTCCAGGTTTTGGGCCAGGGCCTCGAATCTGGGGTCAAGGAAGGGGAGCCTGGCCTCAACGCCGAGGTCCCGGGCCAGGGGGACGGAGGCAAACCGCATGTTGGCCCACAGCTTCTGAAACTCGGCCTCCAGTTCGGCCCGGGCCAGCCCGAAGAGAAAACTATAGCCGCCGAAGAGCTCGTCGGCGCCGTCCCCGGTCATAAAGGCCGCCAGTCCCTTGGCCCTGCCCGCCTTCAGGGCAACGTAGATGGCGGCGCTGTTGCGGATCTCCATGGGGTCAAAGGACTTCATCACCCTGACTGAAGCGCGCAGGCCTTCTTCGAGCTCGTCGTCGCCGAAATGGTGGACGTAGTGCCCCAGATTAAGCCGGCTGGCCACCAGCCGGGCGTAGCCGACATCCGGCGTCGGGGCGCCACGCATGGCCACGGTGATGCAGGTCGGCTTGGTGTACCTCGAAGCCAGGCAGGCCAGCAGCGCCGTGTCCAGCCCCCCGGAGAGCAGCAGCCCGTCGGTCAGGTTGCGCCGGACGCTCTCTTCAAGGGCTTTAACGATAACGGCGTAATTAAAAGACAGCGATGGGTAGTTGGAAAGCACCAGCCGTCATCTTTCTAGCCGGCCCGCCCCCCGGTTACCGCCTTAAGAAAATGGGCAAAGCCAGTCAATCTACTCCTCCTCGACCAGTCTTCTCGGCCAGAACTGGGGATAGCTGGAGATGACCTGCCTCAGGGCGGCCAGCTTATCCCTGATGTCCCGGGCCACCGCCTGGTCGGTGATTAATTCTTTAAGCTTGGCCGGGTCCAGGCTGAGCACCCGGTCCAGCAGCCCCTCCGGCTCCAGTAACGCCCTGACCTCCTCCTCACTGAAACCACTCTTCTCCACCATTTTATAGGTAAGGGCATAGTCGCTGCCGTAGAGCCGCTTTAGCCCCTCCGCCTGGCAGAAATCGGCCAGCTTTTGCTTCAGCTCGTTGAGCTCCAGCTGCAGCTCCTTTATCTGGCCCTGCAAAGATACGTAGCGCCCCACCGCCCCGGCCACCGCCTCCCCCGAAATCCCGGCCTCCCCGTCCGGGGCAAACTTATGCCGGTAGTAGGGGCAGTGCTCAGGGAAATCGCAGGGGCAGCGCTGGCTCTCAGTAGCGGGAAACCTCCCCGCCTCGATGCCCTCGGCTACCGCCAGTACCAGCTTCTTGGCCTCCTCAAGCTGGGCTTGGTCCCGGGGCGGACAGCTGCAGGGGGTGTTGCTGCGGAAGTGGTAAAGAGTGAGCCTCTCCACGGGCAGGAACCAGGACTGGGCCACCGCCATCTGGTATAGAGTCAGCTGAAGGTTCCGGGCCAGATAGTCGTTGGTGAAAAGCTCCCGGTCGGTCTTGTAGTCAATAATAGCCAGCCCGCCGCTGTCCAGCTTATCGATGCGGTCGATGAAGCCCCGCAGCTTTACCCCCTCAACATCGATGTTGAACATCCACTCCACCGCTATCGGCATATGAAAATCGGGCTGGTGGAGCTCACAGAACCGGGCCAGCAGCTCCCGCCCGTAGGCCCGGTAGCTGGCTTCCTCCTCCGCCGACTCGTAGCCCGCCGAAAGCCAGTTATTCTCATAAAACTGGAGCAGACGCTCCAGCGATGGCGGTGGCGGAACTTTAACCTTGAAGAAGTACTCGGCACACTTATGGATGGTGGTGCCGAAGCTGAAATAGCCCTTGTCCCTGGTCTCCAGGCCGTCAATATACTGCAGCTTGTAGCACAGGGGGCAGCTCTGGTAGAGGGAAATCTGGCTGTAGCTCAACGGCCTCATCTTTTCCTCACCGCTATTATAGACTTTTAACAGTAATGGCGCTAGCCTTGATATTCGGCGCTCAATCAATTAGCATTAACCCAGATATGGAACAGCTATCACTTCTGGGTGCCCTCGTTGCCGGGCTGCTGTCTTTCAGCTCGCCCTGCGTCCTGCCCATGGTGCCGGTCTACCTGGGCAGCATCTGCGGCCCGGAGATACTGGAGCCGGGAGCAGAGAGGAAACGCCTGCCCCTTTTCTTCCACACCCTGAGCTTTGTCATCGGCTTCAGCCTGGTCTTCGTCGCCATGGGGGCCGTGGCCGGGCTGGCCGGTTTCGCCCTCGGCTACCATATCCCCCTCCGCTGGATAGGCGGCAGCCTGCTCATCGCTTTCGGGCTTTTCCTGCTGGCCTCGCTTAAGGTACCCTGGCTCAACTACGAAAAAAGGCTGGCGCCCGCCCTGGGCACCACCACCGGCTACCTGCGCTCGCTGTTCATCGGCATCATCTTCTCCCTGGCCTGGGCGCCCTGCATCGTCGGGCTGCTGGGGGGCACCATAAGCCTGGCCCTGGCCTCAGGGTCAGTATGGCGGGGGGCCGCCCTGCTGGCCGTTTACTCTTTAGGGCTGGGCCTGCCTTTCCTGATCATCGGCGCCGCCTTCGAATCCATCCGCCCGCTGCTAAGGCGAATCCAGCGCTACTCTACCTGGATATATATCATCAGCGGCCTGCTGCTCATCGCGGTGGGGGTACTGATGCTCACCGGCAGCCTGGTCTGGCTTCAGGGCGGGATTTAGAGTAAAATTAAAGAGGGAATGATTATGAGCAAACTATCCAGAACAATGCTGATGATAGCCCTAGCCGCCGCCCTGACCCTGGGGCTGGTAGTCAGCGGCTGCCCCGGTGATTCCGGGCAAGATGGAATTGCCCTGGGCAGGATAACCGGCATTGATACCGATTCCACCCAGCCCCCCCAGACAGGCCAGCCGGCCCCCGACTTCTACTTTGAAAATCCGGAGGGACAGCCCACCTCCCTCGGCCAGCTCCAGGGCACCCCGGTGCTGGTCAACTTCTGGGCGACCTGGTGCAGCCCCTGCCGCTACGAAATGCCCTTTTTGCAGCAGATTTATGAAGAAAAGCCGGGTGATGAGCTGGTGATGCTGGTGGTTAATGTCGGCGAAGGCTCTTCCGATGTATCCCAGTTCATGGAGAGCGCCGGGTTTTCCTTTACCGTCCTGCTCGACAAACAGGCCGCTGTAGCCCGGAGATATAATGTTACCGGCATCCCGGCCACCTTCTTCATTGATAAAGAGGGCGTAATCCAGGAGATTCAGGTCGGTGCCTTCCAGAGCCAGGCGGAGATAGAGGCTATCCTGAACCAACTCGACTAGGGAGGAGAGGTTTAGCCATGGGTGATATTTTAGACGAAGCCTATGCCATAGCCCAGTGCAAGGACTGCCCCTGGTACAAGGCCTGCGTCACCCCGATGAAGTTCACCGCCGAGGACATCCGCCGCCAGCTGGAGTCCCAGGCGCCGGGGATGGACGCCGCCCAGCAGGCTGACCTGGGGATGCAGAACCTGCTCTCCAGCATGGCCAGCGCCGCCCAGAACTCACTGCTGGAGGGCTGCCCCATCTTTATCCAGCGCCTGCGCGCCGACTCCAGGCTCGCCCAGCGCTTGAAGCAGCTTATGCAGGAATGGGGCAGCGAAGAAGAATAGGGTTTAATTCTATATGAGGCCCCTGTTACCCAGAATTTTGAGGCAGCTTTTCCCGGGCCGAAAAGATTCGTTTATCTTCGAGCGCCAGCCGGTGATACTGCCAGATAAGCCGGAACACTTAAACCTCTACATCCACCTGCCCTTCTGCCGCCAGCTCTGCCCCTTCTGCCCCTACATGAAAGAACTCTACGACCCGGCGGTGAGTGCCGCCTATCAGGAGGCTCTGCTCCAGGAGCTGGAAGGCTACCGGAGGCTGTGGGGCCAGGTTAACATCGAATCGGTCTTTTTTGGCGGGGGCACACCCTCGATGACGCCGGAGATAATAGAGAGGACTTTAGCCTGGATAGCGGCTAATTTCCACCTGGGGAATGAGATAGGTGTCGAGGTTAACCCTCTGGACGCCAACCCGGCGGTTATCAGCACTCTTAAAAACAGCGGCGTTAGTCTGGCCAGTCTGGGGGTGCAGAGCTTCAATGACCGGCTGCTCGGAATTCTCGGCCGCGACTACGACGGCAAGCTGGCCCGCCAGGCCAGCCAGCGGCTGCTCGAGGCTGGCTTGGCCACCGTGGACATAGACCTGATATTTGCCATCCCCACCCAGAGCCTTAAAGAGGTGGAGGCCGATATTGAGACCGCCTTGAAGCTGGGCGCCGGCCAGCTCTCGACCTATCCCCTGCTCTATTTCTCCTACGCCCCGCTGAGAAAGCGGCTGCACCAGAATAAAGTGGCCACGCCGTCCTGGTGGCGGGAGAGGCAGATGCTGGAAACAATAGCCAAAAAGGCGCGGGAGGCCGGCTACCAGAGGACCTCAATCTGGAGCTTCAACCGGCCGGAGACAATTCGCTACACCACGGTTACCCGGGACAGCTTCATCGGCATCGGCGCCAGCGCCACCTCCAAGATAGGCGACTATTTCAAGCTCAATACCTTTTCCGTGGCCGAATATATCAGGGCAGTCAAAGAGGGCTCGCCGCTGGCGCTGGCCACCCGGCTGAACGCCGGGGACAAGATGGCCTACTGGTTCTTCTGGCGCAGCTATGACCTGGCTATTGACACCGACCTTTTCCGCTACCTCTTCGGCCAGGAGCTGTCCCGCCCAGTACGGGCCCTGCTCTCCCTGCTTAAATTACTGGGATTAGCCGAGCGGCGAGGCAACACCATCCACCTCACCGGGACGGGCGCCTACCTCTCCCACCTCATCGAGAAGGAATACACCCATGCCTATCTGGAGACCATGTGGAACGCCTGTCTTGAGGAAGCCTGGCCACGGCGGGTGGTGCTTTAGGGGGAATAAAAAGTGGGCCACGGTGTCCAATAGACAGAACTTTCACCCTATCTTTTAGCCTCACCAAGTGAACCCTATGCGATTTTATCAATTTTGGTGCTTTGAAGCAAGTTAAGCACATCTCTGAGAGACTACACAATCGTCCCAGGTATGTAACTAATTGGTAGGAGAACTAAAAGTCAAGAGCATGGTCAAATGTTTACCAAATCAGTCAGATGATCGGTCAAATGGTCAGATTGGTCAAATAATTTTTTGTTGGCATGGTATTTCACTACGTAAAACCATTGCTTTGGAGGTGCAAACATGAAGGAGATATCCTGGGGAAAGAGGCTTGAAATAGCCCGTTACTATATCCTTGGCCATACCTATAAGGAGATAGAGGAAGAGACCGGCATTTCGCATGGTAGTATCGCCAACATTGTCAGCGCAATTGAACAAGGCGCACTGACCATTCCTGGAATACCATCTGACCAGATAAATGACCTGCGCCAATTATCTTTCGAACTAAAGAAGAAAGGCCTTGAACTCTCTCAGGCTCTGCTCGGCATTTCCTTCTTCAAAAGGCTTCAGGCTTTGGATATAAGCCCGGAACGCCTAGACAGGTGGTCAGAGTTATCTAAGAGACTGGCTCCTGCCGATTTTCCAGCAAAAGATTTCGTTGAGGCTGCCTTAAGACTCCATGAGCTTGAGAAGAGCTACGGTAAGTCGTTCGAAATTTTAACCGAGGAGTATATCAAACTCCAGCAAGGAACCGATAAGCTCAGAGAAGAGGTCAAATCCCTGGATAAAAAGAAAGCGGAGCTTGCTGAAGAGGTAGAGCCTTTATCTTTACAGGTAGAAAAAAGTCAAAAGGAAAAGAGAAGGCTTGAAAATGATGCGGAGTTACTAACTGTCAAGCTGCGAGAACTCACATCAAAGGTGAAAGAAACAGAAAAAGAAAGGCTCGAGCTGAGGAGGGAAACTAAAGACCTCCGTGGGAGAAAAGTCAAACTCTGCTCCGAGGTAGATGGTAAGGAGGAGTCCCTGAGGAGACTCAATGACATCGGTTTCCCTGACGAAGACCTCTTACGCTTAAGAAACCTCTTTGAAAAAATTGCTAAGAAAGAAGGGACTCACGCAAATCAGCTCAAAGAGAGCTTCTTCCGCGCTCTGGACTATTTCGTCAGTCTTTCTGAACTCCAGAAGGTAGTGGAGAAGGAGGCGGAAGCTATAAAGAAAACGAGAAAGGAAAAGGCCGTTCTAACTGGTGAAATAGAGGAGCTTGAGAATAGAAAGGCCGTTCTTCAAGGTGAGACTTGTGAAAGCGCTTCTCTGGCCTCGCAAACAATACGGGACTCTTCGGAAGAAGCCGTCTCACAGATACAGCAAGAAGCAGAGGCCATAAGAGAGCAATTGAAAGCCACACTGGCAGATATCCTGATAGCCGCCAGCACAGTCGCTGAGATGAAGGCAATGAAGAGAAAAGGCGAAGAATCGGCCAGAGAACTGGCAGATTTTATTAAAGACGTGCAAAGCAGAGTGGAGGTCCAATGATGTCAAAGAACAACTGGGAGCAAACCCTGGGTGGCTTGCAGCAAGACATTGCGTCAATCAAAGATAAAGCCGGAACATTTTCCACGAAATTTAAGGGGGTGAGTAAACAGTCAGAGCTACTCAAAATAGCATTCCTGAGCCATCGGCTCGAAGCACAGAGAAGGTCCCTAGCTTGGACCAGGGGATACGCGTCGATAATGAAAGATAGGAAAAAGCTGGGGGCTAGTCTGGGAGTAGCAACAGTCGGCTTGATTTTGGGGGGAATAGTCAGCAGAGATAAAGCATCTGCCGCCAAAACAGGGCTATCTGGCTTTAATGCCACTCTCCAAGGATTAGGTGAGACCGATTGGGCCGTATCCTTAGGGCAGGACTTAAGGCTTGTACCTGAAAACGGTATTACCCCTGGCAAAACCTGGGTCACTTGGGGAAGTCTGAAAAGCGCGCTGGCCCAGCTAGAGAGTGAGGCTTCGTATGGAGTCAAGCTGGGAAATCTGGACAGTGTCATCTCCAGATTGCTGAAGCGTGGAGAACTTGTCTATTTCGCTTTATTGAGAAATAAGCCAATTCGGCTAAGACGAGTAGGGCCGTAGTGGTTAAGGATACCCTAGCTGCACGTTTCGATGAAACGTGCAATGCCCTGCACGAGAAGATGGTTTGTGCAAGCAATCTTTTAGCTAAATTTGTAACTCAAATTCTTATAACCACGTGGTCATGCCGATGTTTGTTCAATGGTAATAAATTTACGTTTAGAAATTGTGTAATTGAGGGCGCCTGACTTACATCAGGCGCCTTTTGGTTTATAATACTAGTGAGGGGCTGATAGTTTAATCAAAACCAATTAAGTTAATGCTAATATCTTGTTGGTCATCAAGGAGAAAGTGTGGATGGAGTGGCACGTTAAATTAAAGGGTACTTCTGATTTGGAACGCCTGAGTAAATGTGTTGACTTACCTAATTGCACTATAACTAAGAAGGGAAACGAATATATCCTGAAGTCACAGTTATTTTCAAAACTTGAAGATGCCCATGATGTAGATATTAAAGCTGAAGGATTAGTATCACGCATTAATGCGATAGCTGCCGTCTTGTTTAATTATGAATCACCCATTAAGTCTTATACCGTTGCTAGAACTGATGATGAAGGTAGGGAAACCCAATTTATATTACCTAAACCCATAGAGTTAACAGTCAGGATGGGAACACCGACGGTTCTTGTTGGCGGCGTGGTGCAAGGGAAAAGTATTGAAGAGAAATATGTAGACCTTTTAGATTTAGCATTCAAGGATAAAGATGTTGGTGATCTCTTCGGGATTCTTAGAGAAGATAATGATTGGCATGAGCTATACGGGATATACGAAATAATAGAAAGGAACGTAAAAGACCAGGAAAAATTATTAAAGCTCTCTGGATTGACGAGTACTGCTGAGTTAAAAGATTTAGTAAAAACTATGCAAATGAATCGTCACACAAGAAAAAAACCCAGGCATAAACATCCGGAGAAACCATATACTATAAAAGAGACAAGGCAGATTATGAGGAAACTAGTTGATAATTGGATTGATATAAAGCTGACGGAGACATGATGAGTCTAAGCTACTAGTTTTTCATTTAACCCTTGGTTATTCCTCTTGTTATACTTTCCGCGATAGCAGATATTATATCTGACCAAACCTTTCGCTGCTTGCCATGAGTGGCCTCTAGTACCTTAAAAGAGGGCCTGATTCTGTGGGCAACCTTGATATGCCTTGGATTTTCACTGTTCACAGCCTCTATTAAGCCTTGGTACAAAAGTATATCCATGGCTGCTAATTGTGCCTTAGCATCGCCGAAATCTATACCAGATTCTTCTATGAGGGGCCAGGGATATTCACCATAACCTCTAAAAGTATCATCGTCCTCGTATTTATCACGAATGAACTTCATGAATTTTTTTAGTTTACCTACGAAATCCATCTACTTCCTCCCACTTCGGCTTATTCCAGAAAGAAAACTAAACCAAACCTCTGTCTATGTCAAGCTAGCCTTTTTAGCTCCTTTTTTTTAAACCTCTTGACAATGAATCAGAATGGTCATAAAGTCAACTCAAATGCCATTATATGACTTTAGGCTAAGGTTCAATTTTGCAGAAGCATATTGTATTAATTCAGAAGCAGAAAAGATTGAACTATTAGAATTGACATCTGGAGAACATATCATTCTGACGAGTGGTTTAAGTGGAGCGCCAATAAAGGAACAAAATCGTGTTGCTGTTTTAGGGAAGTTATTTAAATCAGAAGCTGAAGCAAGAGAGGCAGCAGAAAGATGTAAACGAGCGTTTCTTTATTGGGCTATAGAGCAACGAGTAGGTATAGATTTTGGTGATGGGAGACAACGAAGTCGGTTCACGAATGCTGGACTTAAGTATTTTGAGAAAATGTATGGTTGTCCTCTCCGGAGTGATATGCACGGTATAGACGTGTATGAGCATATAGAAAAACTAAAATTTATTAGTTTTAATGCAAAGGCGGAGGTGGGTAAGCATCCAGATAAACTGATAGATACTTTCGGTCATGAATACCTGAACAATCGGCTATTTACAGAAAAGCAACTACTTGCAAGCGAAATTTACGCGAATTCTTTCTTTGATATATCGGCTCGCAGTAGATTTATAACGCTTGTCACAGCAGTTGAAGCATTGTTGGAGCCACTAAAGCGCTCTGACGACGTAGAAGAATTAGTGGAAGAATTTAAGGATAAGATTAGGCAGTCCACGGTGGACGAAACTACGAAAAACTCAATTATTGGCAGCCTAGGAAATTTAAAACACCAATCAATTAGTCAAGCTGGGCGCTTGCTCGCTGATCGCTTGTTGCCCGACGAGATTTTTGAGGAGCAGGCGTCTGATGATTTCTTCTCTAGGGCATATGATTTGCGAAGTCGGCTAATTCATGATGGGGCGATTGAGAAAGAAGATGGCGATATATGGAACCTTGCAAACGTTATGGAGGCGTTTGTTCATAAGCTACTTCTCGCAGCATTGAATATGGAGTCTCAACAAGGTGATGTTACCGAATGATGATTTCTACCCTGTGCTTGAGAGAAAACTTAGGCAGATTTACAAAAGTTATATAATTTAAGTTGCCTTATAATCATCGCCTTTTTATATGAGTAGTCATGGTTACTGAACCTGAAATACAAAGTTTAGGCACAGATAAAGCAGGAAAACGGTGGGCTGTTTTAATAGACTTGGTATCATTTGAAGATATGCCCAACGAAGGTTTGCCAAATGCAGTGGTAACCTTTTTAGTTTTCCCAGAACAATCCAACCCTGAGAATAATGTTGGGTCTATTTCTTTGTCGATCAAGAATAAAGGTGGCCCAAATGCCAAAATCGAAGACTTTGTAATTCTCCAAAAATATGAAAATAGGGGAATAGGGTCATTATTATTGAAATTTATTTGTTCTTGGGCAAGGAAACACAATATTAAAAGAGTGTTTGGTGAGATAAGTCTAGTTGATTCTGACCATTTTGATAAGCTATCCCATTTATATAAGAAACATGGCTACACATTTCAATTAAACTCGGCTGTCAATAAAGGGGATTCAATATTTGTTGGGAAGATAGAAAAGTTATTAGCTTAAGTGAATAAAAAATTGAGAGGGGAGCCGAAAGGCCTCCCTTTTTATTGGTTTGTTTTCGGTGCTGACTCTGCAATAGATGGCTGCTTTCATCCTGATTCACCTAACCTCTCAATATTGCTGTTATCAGTGCTGCTAACAGAATTGCTGCGGCGTTTATCAAGCCAACAAATAGCATTATTCTCTGATTTTTTTTATCTCGCCTCATTTCGTTGTGGCCTGCGGGTTCATATCCAGATTGATAAGGAATATAATACTCGCAACGACGATTTTCGGTCACCAGTTTTTCCGCTTTTTCTATTGTCTTTTTACTACTAGAACCTAATAGTGACCAGACGCGATGGAAGCATCCAACAACATCCCAACTTTCTCCATCTTCAGAATAATAAATATAAGCATCACCTGAATTTAATTTTTGCCTTTCATCAGAGTGACACTCTCTAAAACTGCTTCGTAAATATACAGATCCATCTTTCTCCATGCCTCCTGGCCTATAACCCAGAAAACCACAATTAGCACATTTTACTCGTGGTATGATTGACAATCTCAGTTTAGGCATGGTTTTCTCCTTTCCTAAACTCCTGTTCGGCTTATTCCAGAAAGAAAACTAAACCAAACCTCTGTCTATGTCAAGTGATGGTATCGCCCCAATATCATAACTATTTCCCGGAAGGCTAAATCTAAAAGTTGTATAATTAAAAGTACTGACTCAACATAAAACGCCTTGCAATTTGACAAGATGGTAAAATAATCAAATAGGGAATTGATTCGACAGTATAGTTTCGACATGAGTACGAGTCAATTATTTTCGGCTTATAGTGATGAATCTGGTACCTTCGACCACAGATATCAGTCTATTGCTGTAGTTTCTGGGTTAGAAAATGCCCTGCGGCAATTGCGGAGTGCCCTTACCGATATTTTAAGTGCTGAAAAAGTCTGTGAACTTAAATTTAGCGAAGTCCAAGGATATCATAGTTATCAGGCCAAGACAGCAAGACGGTTTATCAAACATACAATTAAGCACTATATTAGAAATTACAGAATCAGGATTGACGTGTTAACTTGGGATATCCTTGATTCTCGTCACAGTATTCCGAACCGAGATGATGTAGCCAATTTAAAATATATGTATTATAAAGTGCTTATGCATATTGCTCGACAGTGGAATCAGGTCCATTGGAATCTCTATCCCGATAATAATTCCAAAATAGACTGGGGTACAATAAAAGAGCGTTTAGATATTTCCAGCTTGAATCCTCCAAGACGACAACAACGATTACTAATAGATGTATCGCAAGATGATAAATTATGCCAATTCAAGAAGATTCAACAGTTGGATTCAGTTCAAGAGCCAATTATTCAGCTTGCGGATTTATTTGCAGGTATGGCTCGTTTTAGTGGAGAGGAAGGAATCAATTGTATTGAATGGTTAATAGCTTTTGGAAATAGAAACCAATTGAGGTTCAAGCCATTCTGCACTGATAAAACAAAAGATAAAAGTACGAGGATTAGAGAATGTCGTTATCAATTAATAGGGGAGCTAGATAAAATCTGTAAAAATTATAAGCTAGGTGTTAGTTTTAGGAAAAACAATCGCTTATGGACTCCAGACCGAAATAGACCACTTAACTTCTGGAATTACGAGCCACAGGGTGAATATGATAAAGCTCCGATAAAAGAATAGTCATCATCGTGAAGTTACTTAATATTCTTTTCCGGTAAGAGGTGTCTTATGTCCGTGAAAAAAATGGGCAGAACAGGCTCTCCGCCTTTCCTTCGGTTAGAGGACAGTCATGGTTTTGCTGGAGATCTTGGAGTGGTGAAGACTGGAACTAAGTATAGAAAAGAAATGATTGATACAATCAAGAATAACCTGAGTTATTGGATGGCGAATAGTGATTTCGGGCAAATCAGAGGAGAGCAGCTTGACCTAGCGATTGTAGTCAAACTGAGCCCTCAAAGGTTGAAGACACAGGATGTTGATAATATAGCAAAAGTAATTTGTGATGCATTGAAGCGGCGAAGGGGTGATAAGCGTTTCCTGTTTGATAATGATTGCCAGATAGTCCGTATGCTAGTTTTGAAAATACAAAGAAGAGAAAACCCTCAATGGGATACTGATAGTTATGATATTTCCTTCAGGGTTCACGATGGCAATAGGCCAATGAATTTGATAGAAGACAAAAGGATTTAGGGATATCTTAAAACCCAACTTCCGCGAATTGTTTTAAAATCAGTTGCACAATCTGACGGATTAGTATATTGAATAACTAACAAGGATGGCTCCAGCTACAATAGAAAGAAGGTGTACAGCTAACACCAATCTAAAGTAGAAGGAGCCATCAAGATGCAGAATACCGCAGCCAGGAAACGGAAGCAAGTACCTGAAGGATACTTGGTAATAGGAGTCGACCCGCACAAGAAGAAGCATGCCGCGGTCGCTATCACTCAAGATTTCACCACCCGGTTCAAATTCAAGTTCGACAACACACGAGAGGGCCTGGAAATGATGTTGGACCGTACCAGAGTGGAAATGCTGAAATCCGGTTGCCGGGGTGTTATGTTTGCGATAGAGACAGGAGGCCACTACTGGCGAAATATAGCGTACTACCTTGATGAGCGGGGCATTCCCTTCCGTTTCATCAACCAGTACACCCTGAAGCGGAGACGTGAGGGTAAGGATATAAACCGCAGGAAGAATGACTATCGAGACAGTGAGGTGGCGGCGCAGCTCTTATGCACCGGGGAATTTGTCGAGAGTGTCATCCCACAAGGTGTTTATGCAGAACTTCGTACCTCACACAACGCCTATCAGCGGCTGGTCAAGGAAAGGACCAGAATAACCAACCTGGTAAAAGGGCTTCTGGACGCGCTATTCCCCGAGTTCACCCAGGTCTTCAAAGACCCCGGTGGGCTGACGGCTCTGAGCGTACTCTCCACATGCTCTATCCCCAGGGTGATAGCCGGGATGACGGAGGGCGAATTTGTGGCTACAATCGAAGCCCGGCACAGAGGACAGCGCCTGATGCGGAAGAAACTGAGAGAGCTCCATTACTCAGCGAAGACATCAATCGGGATCGACGCTGGTTCCCGCTCGTTATCTTACGAGATAGCGTTCCTGGTCGACAAGCTTGAGCTTATCAGACGACATATTTGCATCATGGAAGGGACACTGGTCAGACTAGTAGATGAAACAGAAGAAGGAAAATATCTGCTCTCGATAAGGGGGCTCAATTATATTGCTGTAGCCGGGTTACTAGCTGAACTCGGCTGCTTCAAGTTATACCGGAGCGCCAAGCAAATGATAAAGATGGCCGGCAGTAACCCCACTGAATCGGAGTCAGCCGGGAAGAAGAGGTCAAGAACGCCGATGAGCAAGCAAGGTCGTCCGTTACTGAGATACTGCGCTTGGACGTCGGTCATCCCGATGCTGCGATTCAATCCTGACTTCCGTGCCTGGGCAAAGCAGAGACGAGAACGGCCGGTTCATGCCAACCCTCTTAGTGGAAGGGAAGTAGTCGGGGCAGCACTTAACAGGCTGCTGCGGCTGGCCTTTGCTCTGGTCAAGAATCAGACTTATTACCAGATTTCAAAGGCAGAACTAACGTTGGTAACAGTATAAAATATTGGAGGTGCTATAATTGCATCAGGGTGGGCAGGGAGACGCCGCTCTCGGTTTTGGGACCCCGTACTAAGTCTGGGGAAACCCGTGTGCACAACATGGTGCCCCTGCCCTCCTGGCCAAACCCGTATGAGGTATGATGGGACTCCGCCAGGCGGATGAGCCCGTATCTAACCGCTAAGTTGGGAGCCAGGAAAAGAGAGGCTGGGGTCTGCCCACCGGTGTGAAGATAAAACAGAAAGAAATTTAGCTGGAGCTATTGACCTTGGGGAATATAGTATGTTGTGACGCTTCGTCGGGTTTGGAGCCTCGATAGCAGGCAATAGGCTTGGATGTCCGGTTACTTCGGAAGTGGCTTTGTCAAGACAATGATTTGCTACCAGTTATAGACGGCTCCAGTGCCAGTTTCTGCCTTAATAGCGCAAGCGGCCCATCCGGCGCCGTCAGTTCAGGAGAAAATCCCAGTACTTCCGTGGCCAGCCGTGTGTCAATTTCCGCGCGTACCGCATCTTGACCGATTTCATTGAATGGACGAAGTTGTTTATGCTTCATGTCATCGAAGATAGCCACTGCCTTAGCGAGAGTTTCTTCAGAGAGTTTAGTAACATCCAGCACTGGGAACGATTCCAACGCCGATACACCTATGCTGCCTCTACCTGCCTGCTGTTTATTGGCATGCCACCAGTGAATTAATAATCCTAATGATGAATTTGACCAGAGGACTAATGCCTTTTCCTGCTCTGCATTTGCCAGTTTTATGGAAGTCCAAGCTCTGCCACCTATGGTCTTCTTGCTGGTGAACTGCATTGCGGTTGACTGGCTATTAAACCTGAAATCTCTGTTAAAATGGCAATGAGACGAGATTGCCCAAATTCTGCTAGCTTTTTCTTGAGCAAATTTATCTTCATCGGAGTCTTTTCCTTGGCGTATTATACCCTCGCTGTCGGCTTCAAATTCCATACACCTCTCACGTTTAGCATCATGTGCCCACAAGACCGGATAGGTGGGAGCAGCCTTTGTTTTCAAAGGTTCTACATAGAAAGGTCCGCGAATTCCGCCATTAGAATCGTTATAATTTATGTCCATGTGCAATGGGCCGACTTTTCCAATCCCTGAAACTGGTACAATAGGCACTGGCATGGCGTTTTTCTTTGCCGTGCCAGGTAGCCAGATAGAACCACAGTCGGTTATCTGATAAGCAACCTGGGCTAGTGCGCCGTCCTTGATGCGTGCTAGTTTCCAGGGGCCTTCTTCGGGGAGTGGCGCGTCCATCGCATACCCTATTACGTCATCGCCGAAGTGGAACAGGCTGCCGCCTACCGGCCCGTCTTCTAGCTTGCGGAGTTTGCTCTCCTGCAACCGGCGAATCTGAACCGCTGTAATTAAGCCAGTCATCGTGGAAGAAGGGCGCTCGTTTAATACTACAAACGTTGCTCTTCCACTCTTTTTCCCGGTCTTGCGGCCAATAACCAAACACTCGCCCATGCCCGTATCTGCGGAAAAAGACAGGTCGTTATCTTTAGAACCGGCGATAGATATCAGAATAAGGTCGTCGTATGATTTTCGGAGAAGCTTACGTGACTCTTCCCAAGCTTCCCCGGACATTAAGCTTAATGGCATGACCATAGCAAGAGTCCCGCCATTCTTCAATTTGCGGTCAGCTAGAACGAGGAAGGCGCTCGCCTCGCCGGCATTACCATGGGCGCTCGTTCCCTTGAGAAGCCGTTGCGCGGCTTTGGCCATCTCTTTTTGTTCTTCCTCTTTCGAACCAAAAGCAGCGAACATTGGATTTGGAACCCCTATCTTTTCGCCCTCATGACCGGTGTCTCGTGTGAACGGCGGGTTCATAATAACCATATCGAACGAGGCATGAGGCAAAGTAGACCATGCTTCTTTCTCACTTTCACCCATTCCTTCAATAGCTTTTGCCGTTATCGACAGAATTCCGAACATCCTCATCGGATCAAGTAAATCGAGAGAACCAAGAGCAACACCGCCATCATCCTGCTTGCCGTACGTGACTGCCAAAATCGAACTGCCTTTGTATTTAATAGTAGGGTGAGCCCCGGCCAGCATTGAGGCGGTCAGGTGGGCAGCCGCCGGCAATACGTCACAACCGACCAACGCGGTCGCCATCATGTCAGGGTGTATCATCTCGGCATCGCCACCAGAAGCTTCGTGCAGTTGGCTGATACGGCGGTAAGCGGATGACAAAAGCGTACCAGTGCCGCACGCAAAGTCGGCGATACGCAGGGCTGTCACATTTTTCTCTTTCGACCATGAACCGCCGCCTGGTGTTTGGTCAGTGTCAATAGCCAGTCCGACCAGCAGCGCCGCCGAGGCAGGATGGGTATAGTAAGCCGCCAGGAACTTGCGGTCGGCTATCAGGCGCTGAAATACGGCGCCAGTCAGGTCATGCGAGCGCATCATGTGATTGGCCACTAACTCGCCGGCGGTAGTAACTAGCCGTTCGAGGAGCGGATGGGCCGTGTCTGCGGGAATAACCTCCAGGATACGCCGCGCAATATCGAAAATCGGCCAGTAATTGACCTTCAGAATCCTCTTCCAGTCTTCAATCGTCTCGCCTTTGTTGACGCCGCTGCGCTTGCCCCGCAGTTCGTCCAGCGTCCGGACGTCATACAAATCACCCTCGCCGCGAGCCAGACTCTCATGGAACACCAGCGCATTGGCCAGAATGGTCGTGGCCATTCTCCGCGTTTGCTCCCCTTCCTGCTGCCGTAGTTCTTCACAAATCTTTTTCATAGCCCCAGGGTGAGCTATTGCCATGTCCTCCAGAAAAGCGGCGGCCTCACTGACCCCGTCAACCAGCTTATTAGCCGCTTCTTCAACTACCGCTGGAGGCACGGCAGCTGACTGAATGAGCATTGATAAATCGGTAACGTTCCCGCGTACCCACCCATTCTGCGGCCAGCGTACACATGATTCCGGGCTTTCCCCAGTATAAAGAGCCATATCAAAGTCAGACGCGTTGAGGATTTCGTCCTTCAGCGATTGCCCTGAAAAGTCCCTCAATCTGATCGGCAGCACGATTGCTAACGACGATAGTATCCGCCTGCCCGAAGGAGATAGGTGCTCACCGAGGCGTTGCTTGGCGTCCGATTCAACCGAGTTAGCCGGTAGTATTTCTGTCTCGACGATAACGGGGGAAACATTAGGCTCGGTGATGAGAATGTCCGGCTTTTTACCGCTGCCCTTCAGGACATCAACGTTTTCAGATTTGACAACGCCCTTATACCGCCAGAGACTCCGGGTTTCCATCAGGACTCCAGCGAGAGCGTCATTTATCGTTTGCTCTGTTGTTGCCATTTTCCATAGATTCCTATTTGGCTACATTACCTACCTATATGCCTAATTATACATTTCGTGAATAATGCATACAATGGGCAAACCTTCTAGAATTTATGACTAGGAACTTGGCAGGCAGTCTGAAACTCGAATATGCTGGCCCAACAAAACTGACTTTTGTTCAATCCTGCGTTCTGCCAGCGGGCAGTCGTCGCTATCCTTACTGTCTTAAAAATATTGCCAATAGCATTGCTTTTGAGAAGTGTGCCACGCACTAGAATAGGCCCCAGGCGAACTTAGCAGATTAAGCCATTCACTACTTGACAAGTTCAGTTATAGATAGTATCATATTAGGTAATTAAGCTTAAACTATAAAATCCTCAGCGAGTATAGACATTGCTGTTATAATGAGGCTTTTTTAACTTAAGTGTAATACAGGAGGTATCAAATGCCAGTTTTAACAGTGGTGATTGATCAAAATAAGGAAAATGCTTTTAGGCAAGTGCTCGAGCGGGAGCCTGGCTGGGACAAGAGTCTGGTGGTGAGAGCGCTACTGACTTATTTCTTAAACTTGGCTTCCGCTGAGCAGATGAATCTGGTGAAGACACACGGGGTAAAACAAAAAAGACTCATTGACGCCTAGGGTAATTAATTCCAGTGTTTAATGCAAAAAGTAGGTGTAGGAGAGGTGTAGATGTCGCGGACCGGAGTAACTACTAGAAGGTTACTGATAATTATCCCAGTGGTGGTGGGGCTTATCCTGGTCGGTATATTAATGCCTGCTCGGCAGGTAAGCATAGAGGGCATTGGCAGGCTCTCCTTTGAGACCCCGGTTACCCTTTCCGTCGGCTCCGAGGTTGCCTATGCCAGTCCTGACTGGCTGGGCACTTGGGCAAAACGAGTTAAGATTACGGTTGACAGCACTGATATTGATCAGGATCTCACTTACTTTCCTGTTTTAATTCATCTCAGCAGTGCGTGTGGTAAAGGAGGAGTCTACGATCTAACTCCCGTTTTCGATGAAGTTGGGGGCAACAGCAAAAAGATTGCCGTAACTAAGGCCGATGAAGTCACCCAGCTTTACGTTGAAATTGAAAAGTGGGATGCAGGTGCGGAGGAGGCTTGGCTATGGGTAAGTAAGTCTGATTGGACAATTTCAAGCGCCACAGACACTGATATTTACCTGTATTATGATAACACCCAGCCTGACAATACGACTTATGTAGGTAACCCCAATTCAACACCAGCCGAAAATGTCTGGGACAGTAACTTCATGATGGTTCAGCATTTGTATGAGGGTAGTGGAACCACGGTGGGTGATTCAACCGTAAATGATAATGACGGCACAATCTATGGAGCCGTGGGAACAGCTGAAAGCGGAACGATAAACACCCTAACTGACTATGGAGCAACGGGGATAGCTGAAAGCGGAACGAATAACACCCTCACTGACAATGATAAATTCTGGGCTCTGAATGAATGGACTGGGGCAACTATAGAGATAACCGGGGGCACCGGTAGCGGGCAAACACGAACTGTTGCCTCTAATACTGCCACTGTAATCACCGTGTCTCCTAATTGGGCCACCATTCCAGATGCTACTTCAACATACAGCCTCACCTCCATTAGTAAATTCTTCTGGACTACGAATGAATGGACTGGGGAAACTATAGAGATAACCGGGGGCACCGGTAGCGGGCAAACACGAACTGTTGCCTCTAATACTGCCACTGTAATCACCGTGTCTTCTGATTGGGCCACCAATCCGGATATTACTTCAAGATACCGCGTCACTTCAGACCATGAGTGGACTACCTCGGGCCAGTTGGACAATGCCATTGATTTCGACGAAGTTGATGATTTAATTGGAGTTCCTGATAGTGCCAGCCTGGACGGGACTAATGATGCCGGAACATTTGAATTGTGGATATGGTGGGATAACGCAGACGATGGTGACCATCAAGTTGTAATGACATCCAGTAATAGATTCACCACTGGAGCTCGGGATGGTTACGAATGGGCTTCGCAGGGTACCGCGGGAAATCATTTCTTCTATCCCTGGGGTGGAGATGATAGTAACTACAATCTTGGGCCCAATCCCTTTACCAATCAAGTGTGGCAGTACCTCGTGGTAACTCTGGAAGATACCGGACTCAGGGACGTCAAAATCTATGTTGACAATTTCAGCATGACTTTCACAACTACTAATGTTCCCACCTACTGGACAACGCTCGCTTCTCCAGATGACTGGCTCTGGGGTGGCAATCCCGATAGACCTGATAGATACTTTGATGGCATGTTCGACGAAATTCGCGTGTCAGATACTGTCCGTACCAATGCCTGGATAAAAGCCAGCTATGAAAGTGAAAGAGATGATTTACTTGATTTTGGAAGTGAGGCGACGCCAGTAGTATCTATTAGCGTATCACCCGACAAGGATTGGGGCACGGTAGCAGAAGGGCAGATCTTGAGTACATTGACTACTGACTTTACCGTGACCAATGATGGCGATGTAACTGTGAATATTGATATCCACGGGGCAGACACCACCTGTGCAGGTACCCCCTGGACGCTAAGCGACACAGCTACGCCAGGTGCCGATGTCTATGGCTTGAAGTTCAGCCGCGATTCGAGCCCTGGTTGGACAATTATCCCTACGACCGATGTTGACTACATGGACGGCTTGCTGGCATTGGGAACAGACGATTTCGGGCTGCAACTGTGGACGCCCACGGTTATAAGCGATACAACTAACCAGCAGACGGGTGTAATTACCTTTACTGCGGTACAGGCGCCATAAATGTTAAAGGAGGTGATGATTAACAGAAAATCAACGGAAATAAATAACAAATAATAAGGAAAGGAGGAAACCAATGAAGAAGATCCTAGTTTTACTTTTAGCAGTGGTGCTGATGCTTATCCCGGCAGGGAGTGCTTTAGCCGCTACCAGTGACACCGTTACGATAACCATGACCGGCGGTCTCCTGAGTATTGACGCCACTAGCACCCCTGACCCCTATGCTTTTGGCACGGTAGTACAAGACACGTCCTATGCAAGTGCCCTTACTGTCTTTACCGTGGATAATGATGGCACTGTAGAGGCGGATATAGCTATTCACGGGGCGGATACCACCTCTGCGGGCACCATATGGGCACTGCAGGCTAACCCGGGTGCTGATATCTATGCCCTGGACTTCAGCCGCAATTCGAGCCCTGGTTGGACCGAGTTCACGACGAGTGACGTTGACTATATGTACGACTTGGCCTCAGCAGGGACAGACGATTTCGGGCTGCAACTGTGGACGCCGGTGACTATAACCGATACAACCAACCTACAGACAGCTGTTATAACCCTAACTGCGTCCCAATCACTGGCCGTAGGGGCAGGTTAATGCTAAGTTAGGACGGGTGGAAAGCCTGCAATTGAGGCTGAAAGCACAGGTAGTGCCTAGACTCAACGGAGAGTTGCTATGAAGTGGTTGGTTACACTGATAGTGATAGCCGGACTACTGCTGGCGGGTTGTCCCCAGCCTTCGGCACCGCCAATGGCTGAAACCCCTGAGCCGCCAGCAGTAGAAACGCCCGCTGACGGGGAAACAGTGCCACCTGAGCAATATGACAAAACCTGGATTAGCCCGCCCTCGGTGATGGTGGGCAATTTCTACCCCGGGGCCAGGGCAGAGTACATGATTAGCATGCACAATGGCAACGACGAGCCGGCGGAATTCTCCGTTACCTTCAAGGATCCGCGCAACACTAGTGAGGGCTTTGTCGCCGCGCCTCCAGAAGCTAAGGACTGGGTGATCATAGATGACCCAGCACCGACGCTGGCAGCCAAAGAGACCAGAGATGTGCTCATAGTGGTGGAGATGCCCGAGTATGCTGAATCTCCGCCGAAGTGGGAGTTCTGGATTGTCGTCAAGGACGTAACCCAGACGGGGATGGTACAGACCGAGCTTGCCTGCCGGTGTCTGGTAGAAATGAAATAGTAATAGGGGATATAGGGTAGTGCCAAGAGCAGTTTACGTCGTTATTGGTATTATAATACTGGCTATTGTTGGCGGCTTACCTGCCTATCTGGTTCTGGGGCAGGGGGGCAACCAAGAGGCTGCTGTTACCATCACCGCCCAGCCAGCCCCCCCGCCAAGAGGTGGTGGGGGAACCGGGGGTGTACCGGAGTGCCCGGCTGGCGAGGTGGCTACCGGAAACAGAGTAAGCAGCACTACCGGTCTGGTCTTCCAGGGCTTTACTATCAGGTCACCTGACAAGCGGCTTTCCCTCTTCCTTGATGAAGGAATCGTTGTTCTAACACCGGACGGCAAATGTCCCCGGTGTATCGGCATCCATGAAATGACACCCCAGCCAGCTCAACCGGAGAGGGCACAATTTATCGGCGTTACCTACGATGCCATCCCCGACCTAACCGCTTTTACCCCTCCCGCCACCATTGTATACAGCTATGACCTGGCAGATATACCCGATGGCTTTACCGAGGAAGAGCTGCTCATAGCCACCCGTGACCCAGCAACAGGGGAATGGATGAATCTGGACTGCGTGGTTGATACCCAGGCCCACACCGTTACCGCCCAGATAGGCCGTTTTAACGACCTGGCCGTCCTGTGCTATGAGCCGGTAGTGCCGGCTCCAACGCCCACACCAACCTTCACACCAACACCCACTCCAACTCCTACGCCAACGCCATCTCCTACACCAGCGCCGGTTGAGCCAACTCCGACTAAACCCTTCAACTGGTGGTTAATCGTCGTAATCATCGCCGCTGTGGCGGCAGCGGCAGTTGTCATCTACCTATACCGCAGGAGGTTATCACCTTTATTACAGAGGTCAGTAAATCAATCACGAAAGTGGTGGTCGCGGATAAGGCGGGTTAAAAAACCCTAGGCATAGACAGCTATTACCATGGCATCTTTGGCGTTGCACTTGTCAAAGAAGATAATCGCCACGTTTCTGCCCATAGCCATATCTAATGCTGGTAAAGTGGCGTTTACCCACTTGGACAATACTGCCACTCCGGATAGAGTTATACTTACGTTCCCTATCTTTAGTGCAATAGTGTACTGTGCTATGAATAAATGAATTCCACTTTCATCACTCCTATCACTAAATTAAACAAAATTCAATTATTTGAGAAGAGGTAACAAGATAGCGGTATGTGACTCTGGCAAGGTCGTTACGCTAGAGAAGGCTAACTGTTTACCGGCTACTAGCCAAGTGGTATACTGAGCGAAACCGCGTGGTTGTCATTGAATTTAGGGAGTGTGATTTGAAAATATTGCTCGTTTATCCACAGTATCCGGATACCTTCTGGAGTCTCAGGCATGTGCTAAGAGTCACTTCTAAAAAAGCGGCTTTCCCACCTCTTGGCTTATTAACTGTAAGCTCGATGCTTCCCCAAGAGTGGGAGAAAAAGCTGGTAAATATGAATGCAATCCCTCTAACTGACAAGGACATTAGGTGGGCTGATTACGTGTTTGTTAGTGCTATGGTGGTGCAAAGGGAGTCGGTGAGAGAAGTTATCAGGAGATGTAAGAAACTCAACGCTAGGATAGTTGCCGGCGGTCCCCTCTTTACTAGCGAATATGAGAAGTTGGAGGAAGTAGACCATTTGGTGCTTAATGAGGCTGAGACTACACTCCCACCTTTTCTAGAAGACTTGGGAAAGGGCCATCCAAAACATATCTACACATCTGAAGAACGACCAGATATCGGGAAAACCCTGCTTCCAATGTGGTCCCTCCTCGACATTAAGAAATACACCACGATGAGCCTCCAGTACTCTCGGGGATGCCCTTTCGATTGCGACTTTTGCGATGTCGGCGTACTGAACGGGCACAAAGTGCGAACCAAGAGTACAGGCCAGTTCCTGGCCGAGCTGGAGGCGCTATACAACCGGGGCTGGCGAGCCGGCGTGTTTATCGTCGATGATAACTTTATCGCCAATAGGAGAAAACTAAACGAAGAAATTCTACCGGCAATGATAGAGTGGCAGAAGGAAAGAAACTGCCCCTTTTCGCTATCCACGCAAGCGTCCATCAACCTTGCTGATGATGATGAGTTGATGCGATTGATGGTCATGGCTGGCTTCGACAGTGTATTTGTTGGCATTGAAACCCCAAATGAGGAGAGCCTGGCTGAATGTAATAAGCGTCAGAATGAAAACCGTGATCTAGTTGCCTCAGTTAAGAAGATACAAAATCACGGCTTGCAGGTGCAGGGGGGATTTATCCTAGGATTTGATAATGATCCAATCTCCATCTTCAAAAGCCAAATAAGCATGATTCAAAAGAGCGGAATTGTTGTCGCAATGGTTGGTTTGCTGAACGCACCCCGTGGTACGAAGCTGCACCAGCGCTTGAAGAAAGAGAACCGCCTATTAGAGAACGTTTCTGGCGATAATACCGACTGTTCCATGAACTTCGTTCCCAAAATGGATCGCCAAATACTCACTAATGGTTATAAGCACGTTCTGACTGAAATATATTCACCCAGGCAGTATTACATGCGGGTCAAGACGTTCTTGAAACAGTACAAACCTCAGAAAAGAAAGGGGATATCCCAGCTCCAGTGGTGGCACATCTGGGCATTTGTTAGGTCCATGTGGTTCTTGGGTATTACGGACAGGGGCAGATGGCTTTATTGGAGATTCCTTGTTTCGACCCTCGTGAGGCGTCCTCGCTCTTTCCCAATGTCGATGACTTTAGCTATCTATGGATTCCATTTCCGGACGGTTGTAAGTATGCTGGTGTGCGACTTGAGGATGCAGCAGCCTAACTAAGAGGCAGCAGCAAACTCCGCGTGCGGCTAGGATCACTCTCTATTAGCCCCGCATGTGTATTCAACAATCGGGCGGATTGTTGAGAGGCCTTAGAGGGGAGGTATGAGATGAAACGCTTAGTGGACTTAGACCAGGAGGAAAAGCGGCTATTCAAGGAGGCCAGAAATCTGCTCGCAACAATTCGGGCAGCCATTAAAGAAGAACCGAGCGATCTAGCGATGGCAACCGAGACTTTGGAAAGCCTCCGCCAGCAAACTTACGAGGACATTAATCAGATACAACATGAGGCCATGGTTCTAAGAGCGGCTAAATCACTTCAGAAGGACGATTTCATTGGGCGAGACATCGAATGGCACTGGAATCCTCGACAAACAGGGACGGCGAATGAGCCGGATCTCAGCGGCATATTTGCGGGGCATACTGTGGTGTCGGCCGAAATCACTTCGTCATCTGGTCCTAAAGGGATACTCGATTCCCGAATGCGCGATACACTTCAGAAGCTTTCGGTGATGGAGGGCATGAGGGTCTTTTTTGTGCGAACAGCACCTATGCTCAGGCGAGCCAAAACCAAAATTAGTAAGGCACGTTACCAAGTAGAAGTCAGACTGATATAGAAGGTTAAGATAGATTGCACGAAAGTCCATTCTGTGCAATAAAAAAGGCTGGGTATTCATCACATACAAATACCCAGCCTACATTGATTCTTGTGCTGGTAATTTCAGCTCTTACCGATTCTAAACATTTTAGTCCCGCATACGGGACAGACGCCCTGAGTCGCCGGCTTTCCATTCTTCATGGTTATAGCCTTGGCATCCTTCATTTCTCTCTTGGTCCGGCATTTCATACAGTACGCTTGCATCTTTTCTCCTCCTTGCTTTATTTACCTTGAGACTACATTATTCGTGAGGCAGAAGTCAATAGGAAGGCTAAGATAAAAGGAGGCTCTCCCCAGGGGTCAGCCCCCATCGGGAGAGCCTGCGGTTTATAGCAGGAGGCGCTCTAGAATTAAATTCTGGGCGTCCTTTCGGGCCGGTGAATAGTTGGTATTATCTTCCCTCTCCAAGGGTCTTAGGGCAAGGGGACGGTGCTTGGGGGGGAACAAAAAAGGGGGATAGCGACTATGCTATCCCCCTGAAATGGGCACAAAAAAAGGCAAGGGTATCCCTACTTCAGCAGGACACCCTTGCCTGTAATTTTGTTAAGCTACTATCGTGGAAAAGGTAAGACTTACCCTATATCAAACCGAGCAATTATCGCCTTGTTTTTGCTCTCTACCCCCGTTAGGTGCTTATCAATAGCCCGCAACTCGCTGGCACTATTGATAGTGTGGACTAGCCCACTAGCCACTTTGTAGGGGTATTCTTAAAAACAAGGTAAACCTTGCCTGTGAGTAGTAGCCCTGATATTCAATTGTCCAGAGCCTTGCCTAACCCGCACCCCGCTGGCATTAGTCAAAGTCCTAGAAGAGGTTTTACCCTCTCACTATATATATCGGGAAAACACCCCGTTTTGTAACACCTAGACTAGACTTTTTTGCGCCTTTTTTAGCTCTCTCCAAAGATATTGTCTCTCCGCATTATCAAGAGCATAGCCAGCATACTTTTTGTAGGCAAGCTGGACAAACCGCCGAGGATAGCTTTGTAAAGTTAGCCTTGCGTCTAATCTAGCCACAAGGTCAACTGCGTTATCATCGGCTATCAGCTCATATAGCGGTGTGCTATCCCCATTGCCGTCCTCCACAATCTTATCAAGGCTCTCAATCTGGATTGCCTTTGGACACTTACCGCCGTATGATTTATCCTCTTTACACTTGAGCCTTTGCCGATTGGAGCACCGCCCGCAATCGGTGTTTTGGTGACGGTGATACCACTTGCGCCAGTAACCAGCTACCTCATATTGAGCTATTCTAACCAGCCCGCCCTCGGTCAATTCCTTGCCCTTATCATCATACTTTACCTTTACTCTGGCAAAATCTAGAAGCAAGTCGTGTAAAAAGTCCTCGCTATCCTCTGGTCTTACTCTGCGAGTAAAGCCTTTGGCTACCTTGTAATAGGCAAGCCAGTTGCCGTCCAGCTTGTCATAGCCGTTGCCGTTATGCCCGTTGCCGTTGCCTTGATAGCCGTTACCGTCTATGGTATATTCCTGATAGTCTAGCATTGTGGACACTCTCCCTTTGTTAGATTTGCCCTGGTCTGGTAGCCGCCAGCCAGGGCATTTTATTCAGCCACAAGGCAAGGCTCTGGACTTCCGATATTCAGTTGTTAAGGTACGTTTGTTTTTCCAGCTTTATCGTTGCACAATTGGAACTATTGTTCATTAAAAGAATGGACCTGCATTTACGTGATTTTTTATTTATGGATAAAGCCACCTTCAAAATTAAAATAGCCTCGGATTAAACAATTCGTGAGGGAGTTTCAGAGGGGCTAAAGCCTCTACAGGCGTTACAGCCTCTCTCAAAAGGGCAGGGCGCTGCACTTTATGTTGTCAGGCTGGAGCAATTGTGCAACTCGGAGCGAGACAAGGATTACCATTACTTAAAGTAGTAAAAGGGCTGGTTATTGATTCTAGAGTGTATCCGTAAGGATAAAAGGAACCCCCAGAGTATGCCGTCTAGCCGTAGAGTGTCCTACGGGGGTCGTCCCATTGTCCGTCTGATGCAGCTTTACCTTTTTGGGTAAGCCGGAAGTAAATGCGCGGCATACCCTGGGGGTAGTTGGTCTGAAAGGCAGAGGCTTCTACTAAACCCGAGGGCTCCACCCAACCCAGCTTCTGAATCGTGGAGAAATAATTGACGAATGAATGATAGCGGCAGCCCCTCGACTTGTAAGGCAGCCTCTCAAGATATTTTTTGGTTAATGCCTCTATGTTTTCCGGATTGATAGGGCGTTTAGCCCTCCTGGCGCTCTTCTCCTCTTGCCTTACCGCCCTGTCCTCGGCCGTAACCCGCCTCAACGCCTGTTTATAGTGATAGCAGATATCTGACTGCGGAGCTCCTACTTCCGGGTTAATCACCGGAGAGCTATAGGGGCCGTGGCCCATAAGAAACTCCCTGATAAACCAGCCGCAGCCGAAAGGCCTCAGGAATCCGCCCCGTCTAGGCTTTAGAGGTATCGTTACCAATTGTTTCCTTACTCCATAGTCTATGGTACCATGCTCTATGCTCTTCACCGGCCACTTTGCGATATTTGGCCGTGGTGTTAAAGCTCTGGTGACCGAGATGCTCCTGTAAAAGTCTTAGCCCATCACCTGAGTCATCGAGTTTTACGGCATGAACAGCGAATGCATCCCGTAATCTATGAGGGCTAACATTATGGACTTTACCTGTTTCAGTATTGATAAGTCTGGGCAGACCAGCTCTCTCGGCACACTTACTCACTATCTGCCATCCCCGATGTCTATTTATGTTGAAAATTAGTCTCTTCCCGTCTCTGACAACGGGGCCACCGCGCTCAACGTATTCTTTGAACAGCTTCAAGGTATTACTATCAACAGGCAGTATCCGCTGCCGGCAGTGCTGCTGTTCCTCAGCCTGAGCCTCCCCTATCTTTCCACCGCACCCGGGACAAAAGGTATAGCTCCTGCCGAGTCTTTGCCCACAATTAGAGCAGGAGAGCTTAAGACGTGTCTTCAAATGCTTAATAGTCACAGTGCCCTGGCAGAAGTCTATGTTGTCCGTAGTCAAGCTTAAAGCTTCGCTTATGCGGCACCCCACATGGAAGAGCACCCTGATAAGTAGACTATCCCGTAAATTGGTAGACATTGCTTCCATTTTGGCAATTTCTTCAGATTCTAAGTAAGTCTTCGTCATCGTTTGGTCCGATTCGCTGATCACCCGTCGTGTTATCGTCGTTTTTACTATCACGCCGATTTTTAATGAGGCGACGGGCAATCATCCTGCCCAAAATCCGTAGCCCCCTAGCTTGTAGGGTCACTTCGTCCTCACTATCTACAAGACCTAGTTTCTGGGACTCATTGAGATGGTCCATCAAAAACGATTATATCAGCTTGCAATGACATGTCAAAGCAAAGTAAATGTTTATATTACACTTGACAATGCACCAAACTACTGGTAATATGGTATTAAGCAATTACGAGAAACTCACCTTAACAGGGGTTACAAAATGCCTAAGAAAATTTTCCCAAATGAGAGAAGGGAATGGTTAGAGCGATACGATTCCGGTGAGTCTGAAGCGGCCATAGCTAAATCGGCTCATAGAGATGTGAGAACAGTAAAAAAATGTATCGCTCGCGCACGCCGGGAACGCGACATGCACGGTGCTCGGGTGGAGCTGCTGAAAAATGTCTTCAAGCAGCATCATGACAGGCTCCTGAATGTAATAAAGGACATGGAATCCGCGCTTGTCTTACCCGCCCACGATTTATGGAGAGCATGGAAGGAAGATGGCTCTATACCCGTGTTGTCTTTCATAGGTGTTACCGCGACTTATGAAGAAGGTGAGGGTTGGACAGTTGCGTTGGCGGTCGAAAATAGACCGGAGTGGGAATTGGTGAAAGAGCACCTTGATGGTGATCCAATGTTATCCGGCCTGAATGCATGGAAAAAGGCATTCATAGCGTATATCGAAGCCAGGGTAAGTCTGGAGGTTAAGTCCGCTAAGCTGCTTAAGAAAAAGACCGGCTACGAACTTGTGGAGGTATCTATGTACAGTTCAGCCGTGCCTCCTTTTATTAACTCATATCCAACTCTCGATTTAATCTATCAGGTGATCCTTAACAGGGTTCTGGGATTCGAAGAAAAAACGAAATTCGAAGATATAGTCACGGTGGACAAAGGAAGGGGTGCGGTGAGGCATGGTCCGGGCACTTTCCTAGCCGAGGTACCGGGCAAGGAAGACGAATGTAGAGCAGCCATTCTTGCCGCCCTAGAGGAACTCCTTGTGTCGGAGGAAGCTAAGAAAATAGGGCAAACTCATAAGGAACTGGAAGAAGCTATGATAAAGGCCAAGCGGGCAGCAGATGAGATTCTACTTTTGGAGATGGTCCCCGGCGAATGCCGGGTCTGCCGTCGTCTCGGCACATAAGCGATATGCTGAGATTTGAATGGGAGGCGAACTATGAGGGTAGTACTTTACGCCAGGGTATCATCGGAAAAACAGGATGTTGATCTATCCCTTTCAGCACAACTTAAGGCACTGAGGGACTATGCTGCCAGGAACAATTATGAGGTCGTCAGAGAATTCGTCGATGAGGCCGAGAGTGGCAAGACGGCGGCACGCCCGGCCTTCCGAGAGATGATCTCAGCCGCCCGCCGGCCACAAAAGCCGTTTGACGTTATCCTGGTCTGGAAGTTTTCGCGCTTTGCCCGCAGCCGACAGGACTCTATCATATACAAGGCGATGCTCAAAAAGCACGGCATACGGGTAGTATCGATTAGTGAGCCAGCCGAGGATACTCCTACCGGAAAACTGCTTGAGGCCATGATTGAAAGCCTGGATGAGTTTTACTCGGCAAACCTGGGCGAGGAGGTCACCAGGGGAATGAGGGAGAGCGCCTCACGCGGTTTCTATCTCTCGGCTGTGGCCCCCTTTGGATACCGCAAGGTCAGGGTGAAAGACGGCAGTAAGGAGCGCACCAAGCTCGATATTGAGCCAAAAGAAGCAGGAATAGTATCCCGAATCTTCGACCAGGTGCTTGCAGGGCAAGGCCTTATTGAGGTCGTAAAACAGCTGAATAATGAGAAAATCGCCGGACCAAAGGGTAAAGGCTGGATTAAAACCTCGATTCGAAAGATACTCACCAACGAGGTTTACACCGGCACCGCAGTCTGGGGTCGCGACAGCCGGCGTGATCTTCCCGTCATCCGTGTGGAGAACGCCTGGCCGGCCGTGGTGGACAAGCGTACATTTGACGAAGCACAGTTGCTACTGAAAGAACGGGCTCCGGTCATCCTTCATCCCAGGCGGGTGGCAAGCCGATATCTGTTGAGTGGCCTGGCCCGGTGTGGGTACTGTGGAAAGGCTCTGGTCGGTCAGGATGCTAAGAGCGGGCAATTTACTTATTACGTGTGCGGAACCTTGCTCAAGAAGGGGGCAGGGTCATGCCCAAACCGCTATCTTAACAGCCAGCGGTTTGAAAATACAGTTATGGATAAGATAAAAGAGCATGTCTTAACCACTGAGAATCTCACCAGATTGGTAAACATAGTAAACGAGGAGATGGACGGTTTTGCGCTAGAATCCAACCAGCGCTTGGACAGCATAATCGACGGAATCGCTGACGTGGACCGCCGACTGGAGAGGCTATATGACGCCCTTGAAACCGGAAAGATACAACTCGCTGATCTGGCACCACGCATTCAGCAACTGAGGCAAAAACGAGAGCAATTGCAGGCGGTAAAATGGAAACTGGAACAGCAACTCTCCGATAGGCGCGTAGAATTGGCAGATGCAAAAGCTGTCGCTGGTTGCTTATCCGACCTGCGTGATTTACTGACCGAGGGTTCCTTTGCCGAAAGGAAAACCTTTATCAGGAGTTTCGTCAAAGAAATTAAAGTAACCGGGGATGACGCGTTGCTAACCTATACGATGCCAATATTACCGGGAGGAGTGACTGAAGAGAGGCTGTCAGTTCTGTCTATTGTACACGGTGGTGGGCCACTCTGGACTCGAACCAGAGACCCCAGTCTTATCAGGACTGTGCTCTAACCAACTGAGCTAGTGGCCCTTTAGGACGCCTAATTTTACTTCATAAATTCGGGGTAAATCAAGTAGGGGAATTTTTACCCCCACCCCAAATTTTATCTTTTCCCACCCACCACCCTTTAATGTAAAAGGGCTAAAGCCCTTTCCACCCCCATAAAAGAGAGTGGAGAGAGGCATAACCCCTTTCGGGCGGGAGGGTGGAAAGAAAGACAACATTTAAAAGAGGAGGCTAACTTCCCCTTATGGCATCAACTCCGCGGGGAAAGACCGGCCATGCCCCGGATAAACGGTATCTATCTTCAGGCTTTTCAGCCTGGCGATGCTGGCGCTGGCCGCGTCTGGGTCGTCGATAAGGGAATTACGCACCGGCCCGTTTTTCCTTACCACCAGGTCGCCGCTGAAAAGCTGGCCGCCCGCGGTAACTACCGCGATTGAACCCCTGGAATGCCCCGGGATATGGACGACTCTAGCCTCAAAGCCGTATCTAGCCAAATCGTCACCGTCCTCCAGGTACAAATCGGGCTTAAATCTTTTCGACCTGCCGAACCCTAAAAAGACAGAGACCATCATTCTCAAGAAAAAATTGCCCCCCTGCCTCCCCCCGAAGATGTCGCCCCGCTCCACCATCCCCACATCGCCAGGGTGCATGGCTATCCTGGCGCCAAACTCTTTTCTCAGGTAAGCGGCGTTGCCGCTGTGGTCAAAGTCCCCGTGCGTCAAAACGATAAGCTTAAGCCTCCCCAGCTCACGGCACGCTCCCATCTCCCTCACCAGCTCGGCGCGGCTTTTGGAACACCCCGTGTCGATGAGGAAACAACCGGCCTCCGTACTTACCAAGTAGCAGTTCACGGAACCGAAACGCCAGGGCATCGGCAGCCTTATTGTTTTGATTTCCGGCAGCATCTTGGCCTACTCCCCCCTCATCCCCCAGAAGGCAAAGGCCAGGTTGACCAGGCCGACGAAGTCCACCACGGCAAAGATGATGGTGCGCGTTGAAGAATGTTCAAAGACAAATTCATTGAGCAGCAGCCCGATGGTGCCCGCCGCCACCAGCACAAACCCGCTAATCTTAATAAAGTTTCGCAGAGTCATTCAAGAGATTATAGCACAACCCCCCACCCCCAATTTTAGCGGTTCTCCTATTTCCCATACCCACCCACCGCCCTTATAAGGAAAAGAGGGGCTAGCGCCCCTCTTAAACACCCCCAGAGAATAGAGAGCTTCGATTTGCAACTAACTAGTGACTAATACCCAACAAAATCAATGTCAATTTGTATATAGAATCATATGATTTCTTGATAAATTTAATCATATCAAAAGTGTCACCGTTTAAACCCACCTTCCCATCTTTGACTAAACCGTACTCATTATCAATAACTGGAAACTCAACGATAGTATCCTGTGGGACTTTTTCTTTATTTCTAAAACCAATAAAATTGATAATATCGTTTCTTAATGGTTCCAGTTCTGCTTTTATATCCAGAAACTTCTTGTCTCTAGCCCCTAGCTTCTCAAGGGTAGTCAATAATGATTCGAATTTCTCTTTATTTAAACCACCAATCTTCTGATTTAATCCCAAAGTCGTTCTGGAGTGTAAACCTATAAAATCAAGCAAAATTCTGCCGTGTAACAAATACTCTTTCCAGCATTTCCGCACGTCAATCGTATCCATCTGGAAAGATACTCCTTTGCCGCTGGGCGTCTGACAAGCCTTAAGCAACTGTTCAAATGATCGATAAAATAGCCCATAGGAATTCATGAACTTTTCGTGAAACCTTTCAGGCAATGTTGATTTAGCCACCAGGTCTTTGGCATACTCTCGGTGTTTATCTATAGCTTGACCTGCAATAATGGCTGGAAATCTGACATTAGGAATAGGATGCCAAATGTTACCATCACTACTTGTAAAAGCCCCTTTAAAAAACAAAGGCTCTCCATCGGCTCCCTTTTTCTTATAACAACATTCTTCATATAACTTTCCAGAACCGCATGGACACAAAGGTAGACCATTTTTGACCATTTAGGAATACCTCATTTATTGAAATAGTTCGTCATTACGATTATAGCATACCCTCCCCACCCCCTATTCAAGATAATTTTAAAGGCATCGCCTTTGAGGGCGGGAGGGTGGAAAGCAGGACAACCAATAAAAAAAGAGGGGCTAACGCCCCTCTTAAACACCAAATAAAAAAACCTTAACCCCTGGATAGTGGAAGGAAGGGAAAAACGCCAACTTATTAGGCCGGCGACCGACCTAGGAGATAGGGGCGTTGCCACCCCGGTTAATCTCCCTAGAAAGGAGGTGATCCAGCCGCAGCTTCCGCTACGGCTACCTTGTTACGACTTCGTCCCAATCATCAACCCCACCCTCGGCGACTGCCCCCCGATAAATCGGGTTAGCCCATCGACTTCAGGTGTTGTCAACTTTCATGACGTGACGGGCGGTGTGTACAAGGCCCGAGAACGTATTCAACGCGCCGTGCTGATACGCGTTTACTAGCAACTCCAACTTCATGCAGGCAGGTTTCAGCCTGCAATCCGAACTGAGGATAGCTTTATGGATTAGCTCCGGATCGCTCCATCGCTGCCCATTGTACTACCCATTGTAGCGTGTGTGTAGCCCAGGGCATAAGGGCCATGCTGACTTGACGTCATCCCCACCTTCCTCCCCGTTTTGCGGGGCGGTCTCGCCAGAGAAATTAACTGGCAACGAGGGTTACGCTCGTTGCGGGACTTAACCCAACACCTCACGGCACGAGCTGACGACAGCCATGCAGCACCTGTGACGGCTCCTGACTCAACAGGTCGTCCCCCTTTCAGGTTTCTACTTCCGACATGTCAAACCCTGGTAAGGTTCTTCGCGTTGCATCGAATTAAACCACACGCTCCGCTGCTTGTGCGGGCCCCCGTCAATTCCTTTGAGTTTTAGCCTTGCGGCCGTAGTCCCCAGGCGGGACACTTAA
>Ga0315548_1000142_pt1 | contig 64356 bp, 57 predicted proteins | sample SalMarSW160110MG_2_FD_202540 | JGI IMG/M metagenome (GOLD analysis project Ga0315548, IMG submission 202540) | Salt marsh sediment microbial communities from the Plum Island Ecosystem LTER, Massachusetts, United States - Salt Marsh Sediment SW1601-110 ... | reverse complement strand
TGAGCTGTCCCCAGTGCGGCACCAAGATGGTCAAAGAATAAGCCAGATAATGATAATATCCGTGGCCAGTGGTAAGGGGGGAACCGGCAAGACGCTGGTGGCTACCAGCCTGGCCTTTTCCCTTAAAAGTATGCAGACGGTGCAGCTACTCGACTGCGACGTTGAGGAGCCCAATGACCATATCTTTCTAAAACCGGTGATTGCCCAAAAAGAGGCGGTCTGCATCCCGGTCCCGGAAATAGATGAGGGGAAGTGCAGCCACTGCGGCCTCTGTGCTGAAGCCTGCGCCTACAACGCCCTGGCCGTTCTGCCCGACCGGGTGATGGTCTTCCCCGAACTCTGCCACGGCTGCGGCGCCTGCAGCTACCTCTGCCCGGAGAAGGCTATATCGGAAGAGGGCCGGGAGACGGGGGTGGTTGAGTGGGGCGATGCCGGCGGCATAGATTTTGTTCAGGGAAGGATTAACGTGGGCGAAGCCATGGCCCCCCCGGCAATCAGGCAGGTCAGGGAGCGAGCCAACGCCGACGGCGTGGTTATTGTTGATGTGCCGCCGGGGACATCCTGCCCAGTGGTGGAAGCGATTAAGGGCAGTGATTTCTGCCTGCTGGTAACCGAGCCGACCCCTTTCGGCTTTAACGACCTGATCCTGGCCGTGGAGACGGTGCGGGAGCTGGGCATACCTTTGGGGGTGGTGCTCAACCGGGCGGGGGGCGAATATAAAAAAGTAGAGGAATATTGCCGTAAGGAGAATATACCCATCCTGCTCACCATTCCCCTGGATACCAGGATTGCCCGCCTCTATTCCCGGGGGGTGACTATGGCCGAGGGTATGCCCGAGACGCGGGAGCTGTTTGTCCGGCTCTGGAGCGAAATAAGGAAGATATTAGATGAAGGAACTGGTAGTCTTAAGCGGTAAGGGGGGCACCGGCAAGACCAGCATCGTCGGCTCTCTGGCCGCCCTGGCCGGAGACAAAATACTGGCCGACTGCGATGTGGATGCCGCCGACCTGCACCTGCTGCTGGAGCCGGTGGTCCGCCAGAAGCACCAGTTCTGGAGTGGGCAGGTGGCCGTCATTGACCAGGAGAAGTGCACCCAGTGCGGGCTGTGCCCGGAGCTGTGCCACTTTGAGGCGATAAAGGATTTCAGGGTTGACCCGGTCTCCTGCGAGGGCTGCGGTTTCTGCTACCGTATCTGCCCGTCGGAGGCCATCACCATGGAGGAGAACCTCTCCGGCCACTGGTTTATATCGGATACTAAATACGGGCCGCTGGTCCATGCCCGGCTGGGCATCGCCCAGGAGAACTCGGGGAAGCTGGTGGCCCTGGTCAGGCAGCAGGCCAGGGAGATGGCCGAAAAGCAGGGGGCGGCCTATATCATCAGCGACGGCCCGCCGGGAATCGGCTGCCCGGTTATCTCTTCCCTCTCCGGGGCCAGTTTAGCGCTGCTGGTCACCGAGCCGACGCTGTCGGGAATACACGACCTGGAGAGAGTCTTAGGGGTCTGCCGCCACTTCGGCGTGCCGGCGCTGGTCTGCATCAATAAGTATGATATCAACCGGGAGAACAGCCGTCAAATCGAGGACTACTGCCTTGAGCAGAAAGTGGAGGTGGCCAGCCGGATTCCGTTTGATAATATAGTCACCGAGGCTATGGTAAAAGGCCTGCCGGTGGTAGAATATAACGATGGCCCGGTCAGCCGCCAGATTAAGCGGCTGTGGCAGAATATCGCCGGGCGTTTAGCCAGAAATTAGGGGGTGGAGAATGCAGGAACTGGCCAAGGAGTTTATGGCGCAGAAGAGGTTTGCCCTGGTCGGCGCCACCGCCAACACCAGCAAGAACGGCTACCGCATATTTAAGAACCTGACCAGGCGTGGCTATGAGGTCTACCCGGTAAATCCGGGGCTGGACCGTATCTGGCTTCAGCCCGGCTCGGAGAGCGAGGCGGCACTGGCCTTCTGCCGCGAGAATAAACTAAGGGTAGTCTATGATATCTGCGTGATGCAAAATTAAGAAGCTGCTATTATAATAAAGAAAACTGGAGGTATTCAATGAGATTCGCAGTACCAGTAACCGGTGGTACGATGTCCCCCCATTTTGGTCATTGTGAACATTTTGCTCTGATCGATGTCGATGAGCAAAGTAAAAAGATTTTGCGAAAAGAGCTTGTCCCATCACCGGGTCACCAGCCCGGTCTGCTTCCCAGATGGCTGGCTGAACAGGGGGTCTCCCTTGTTATTGCCGGCGGCATGGGCTCCCGTGCCCAGAGCCTCTTCCAGCAAAACAACATTGAGGTTATCATCGGCACGATGGAAAACGACCCGGAAAAGGCGGTTCTGAATTATCTTAACGGCCAGCTAGCTACAGGGGATAACATTTGCGACCACTAGGTTGCCAGAAAGAGGACAGATTTCATGTTAAATGAGGATCAGATAACGGAGAGCCTGGAGAAGATACTGGTGCCTGACATCAGGCGCAGCCTGGTGGAGATGAACTTAGTCCAGAAGGTGGCGGTGGATAAAGACAGGGTTGACATTGCCCTGGCCTCGGCGGCTTTAGCCCCTCCCGCCCAGGAAATGCTTAAGGCCCAGGTGGAGAAGGCCGTCGGTAAGGTCAGCGGGGTGAAGGCGGTAACGGTCAGCTTTACCGAGGCTAAGCCCAAAGAGCTGAACCAGATAGGCCACATTCTGGCCGTGATGAGCGGCAAGGGCGGTGTCGGTAAGTCGCTGGTGGCCAGCCTGACCGCCGTCGCCCTCAACCGCCAGGGCTACCAGGTCGGCATCCTCGACGCCGACATTACCGGCGCCAGCATCCCCCGGATGTTCGGCATCGATTCAAGGCCGGGCGGCAGCGATACTGGCATTCTGCCGGTGCTCTCCCGCTCCGGGATTGAGGTCATGTCCATCAACCTGCTCCTGCCCAGCGAGGACGACGCCGTCATCTGGCGCGGGCCTCTCATCGCCCGGGCCATCACCCAGTTCTGGGAAGAGGTGCTCTGGGGTAAGCTGGACTATTTAATCGTTGATTTGCCGCCGGGAACCGCCGACGCCCCCCTGACGGTGATGCAGACCCTGCCGGTATCGGGGGTAATCATCGTCTTTACCCCGCAGGATTTGACCGCCATGATTGTCCGCAAGGCGGTTAACATGGCCCAGAAGATGGGCAAAAAGGTGGTGGGGGTGGTGGAGAACATGAGCTATTTATACCTGCCCGAAACAGACAAGAAAATGGAGGTCTTCGGCAGGAGCCGAGGCACGGAGATGGCTACCGCGGCTGGGGCGCCGCTTTTGGGGAAGATACCCATTGATCCGGCGCTGGCCAAGCTCTGCGACGAGGGCGATATCGAGCGCTACGATGCTGAGGTGGTGGGGCGGCTGGGTGAGGCCCTGGCCCGTTCGGTGCCGCTTGAGCCAAAGAAAAAGGCGGGCTAGACGCCCGCCTTAATCACCCACTTTACCTTATATTATTTATTGCTGTCGATAATAATCCCGGCGGCTAGCCTGACGGCTGTCCCCGGAACCAGGCCACACTTCTCAAAACCCTTTTCCTGGGTAAAGGTCAACATGGCCTCTTCGCTTTCCCCGGGATTTATTGCGTATCCAATTGTCACTGTTTCTATTATTTTGGCGCAATGCCTGTCACCCAGTGCCTCTTCGAAAAGGGCGATAAATTTCTGGGCATTCATTATGCACAGACCCTTGGCGTCGTAGTCCAGCGGGTTATCGCTGCCAAAATAGAGCCCGAAGTTAATCAGGCTCCCGGTTACGCCGCCGCATATATCGCCGGTGCCGCCGATGCTGGGAAACGGGCTCATTGCCTTGATGATTTCCATATTACCCTGTCCGAATTCCTCCATCAGGGTAAGCGCCGTGGCCTGGGCACAGTTCTTGAGGATAAAGTTATACTCCTCGGCCCGCAGCACAACGCGGTCGAGGATTTGTTGCCTGTTAGCCAACAGCTCTTTCGGGTCCAGCTTCTTCCCGGGAATCCCGTCCTTAGCCAGCTTTCTGATTCTGGCCGCGATAGCGTCTGTATCCCACTCCCTGGAGGCCAGTTCATCCACCTTTTTCTTAAGGGCCGCATAGTCTGGCATTATCCGGTTACCTCCTTTAACTATTCTAAAACTATATGAATATAGCACGATTGGGGCTGGTTTTAAAGTAGAGATAATTGCCCTTGCCAAGACAGCGACAACTGCGCGATACTCAACTGAAACTTGCGGGCAACAGAGACAGGCTCTGGGCGCCCCGTTAGCCGCCGGCCAAACATCGCGCAGGTATTGACATTCAAGCCCAAAAAGTTCAAAATGGGTAGCGTTTCTAGGTGCCGGAAAGGCCAATGTAATCCTAGGCAAAAAACCGGCACTTCCGGGACATAGCCTATCTAAAAGTTCTCTATTCCAAGTCAAACCGACCGGGGAAACAAAGCCAAAGGAGGTGCCGGAGAGGTCAACAAAAAGCCACTATACTCAACCTAGCGAACCGGAGAGCCCGATAATAGATTAAGGAGGTAAAAGAAATATGGCCGCAAATCTGGTAAACGCACTAGCTGACCTAAAGGAAGAAGAGGCTCTTAAGATTGTTAAAGATAGGCTTGGGGCCGGTGAAGAGCCGCTCAAAATCCTGGAAGACGCCAGAAAGGGCATGGAAATCGTGGGCAAGCGCTTTGCCGACAGCGAGTATTTCATACCTGACCTGGTCTACTCTGGCGAGATACTCAAGGGGGTAACCGAGCTGGTCAAGCCCAAGATGGCCAAGGCAGCGGAGAGCAAGAAGCTGGGCAAGATTGTCTTCGGCACGGTGGCCGGCGATATACACGATATCGGCAAGGACATCGTCGTCTTCATGCTCGATGTCAACGGCTTCGATGTCTACGACCTCGGCGTGGACGTGCCGGTACAGAAGTTCGTCGATAAAATAAAGGAAACCGGCGCCCCCATCGTCGGCCTGAGCGGGTTCCTGGCGCTGGCCTTTGACTCCATGAAAGACACCGTAGAAGCCATAAAAAAGGCCGGCTTAAGGGACAAGGTAAAGATAATGATTGGCGGCGGTCAGATGAGCGACGAGATAAAGAAGTACACCGGCGCTGATGCCTACGGCAAGGACGCCATGGCCGGAGTCACCCTGGCCAAGAAATGGGTCGGCGCCTAGTAAGCCCGCAGTCTGGAATTTGCAGGAGGGAAAAATGGAAAAGAAATGGGAAGAGATGACCCCGGAGGAAAAGCAGGAGACGCTGTTTGCCCGGTGGATTTCACCGAAAGACCCCGAGGGGAACGACCTCAAATTCCCGAGCCCCGAGGTCGAGAAGCTATACAAGGAGAGAGTCACCAGGATAAAGGATGCCATACAACTCAAGAAAAAACCGGACAGGGTGCCGGTTTTGCTTATCCCCAGCTTTGCTCCCGCTTATTACGCCGGCTTAACCCCTCATGACGTCATGTATAACTACGAAAAAATCGCACCGGCCTGGAAAAAATTCTTTGTGGACTTTCAGCCGGATGGACACGGCCACGCCTTCGTGCCCAGCCCGGGGAAGTTCCTTGACATTCTTGACTTCAAGCTGTACAAGTGGCCCGGCCACGGGGTCTCCAAAAACACCACCTACCAGTGTATTGAAGGCGAATACATGAGGGCGGATGAATATGATGCCTTTATTCACAATCCACTGCATTTCTTCTACTTCACCTGGCCGTCGCGCGTATTCGGAGCCCTGGAACCTCTGGCTATGCTGCCTCCCCTCGCCGGCGTGACCGAAATGTATACAGCTAGCGTTCCTTTCATGCCCTACGGCATGCCCCCCGTTAAAGCCGCCCTCAAGGCTATGATGGACGCCGGGGATGAAGCCTTGAAATGGATGGGGGCTTGCATGACCTTCGCCGGGGAGATAACCATGGCAGGATTTCCCGCCTACCTGGCTGGTGCCACCAAGGCACCCTTTGACATCATTGGCGACACCCTGAGGGGAACTAAAGGGGTAATGATGGATGTATACCGCCAGCCCAATAAGCTCATCGAGGCTATGGAAGCAATAACGCCAATGTTAATTCAGCTAGGGGTAGACGCCGCAAAAATGATCGGATGCCCCCTGGTTTTTATGCCCCTGCACAAGGGGGCTGATGGCTTCCTCTCCGATGAGCAGTACAAGAAATTCTACTGGCCCTACCTGAAGAAGATAATCCTGGGCCTGGTTGATGAGGGAGTGGTACCGTTTGTCTGGGCTGAGGGCGGCTATAACTCGCGCCTGGAGGTTATCCGGGACTTACCCAAAGGCAAGACGGCATGGTTGTTTGACCAGACCGATATGGCTGCCGCCAAGAAAGCACTGGACGGCATTGCCTGTGTTGGTGGCAACATGCCCATGGACTTGCTGACGGTAGGTACCACCGAGGATGCCATAGCCCACACCAAGAGGCTCATTGACGTTTGCGGCAAGGGCGGTGGCTATATCATGTGCAATGGGGCATTCTTTGATAAGGTGAAGTGGGATAATCTCAGGGCGATAGTTGATACCGTCAAGAAATACGGCGTATACAAATAGCTACCCATCGGCTGGGCACCAGGCTACACTGATGGCATGCTCTCACCAGCGGCAGGACGTCGCGGTAGATAGAGATGCCCATAATCTAGGTCATCTCCCGAGCTTTAAGGAGCAATAAGAATGGGAAAAGAGTGGGAAGAGCTAACGCCCGGGGAAAAGCAGGAGGACTTATTTAACCAGTGGCTCTCGCCGAAAGACCATGAGGGGAATGACATTAAATTCCAGAGCCCCCAGGCCGAGAAGTTGTACAAGGAAAGGGCAACCAGGTTAAAAGACGCTATTCAGATGAAAAAAACTCCCGACAGGGTGCCGGTCATGCCCATGATTAGCTTTTTCCCAGCTTATTATGCTGGCCTGACCCCTAAAGACATGATGTATGACTACGAAAAGCTCTCCATAGCATTTAAAAAATACATTCTGGACTTTGAGCCGGATGCGCATATTGGCGTGATGATCCCTGGTTCGGGAAAGGTCTTTGATATTCTTGACTACAAGTTATACGCCTGGCCTGGCCATGGGGTCGCGCCTAACCTTACCTACCAGTGTCTTGAAGGTGAATACATGAAGGCGGATGAATATGATGCTCTGATTCAGGACCCATCGCACTTCTTCACCAGCACCTATCTACCGCGCATATTCGGAAAATTAGAGCCCTTCAAGGATCTGCCTAAGCTTACCAGCATTCAGGAACTCCCGTTGGTAAGCCCTACCCTGATACCCTTCGGGGACGCCGACGTTCAGGCCGCCTATAAAGCTCTTTTTGAGGCAGGCAATGAAGCCAAGAAATGGATAGACGTTGTCGCTGACTTCAATAATGAGATGGCCGCCGCTGGGTTTCCCTGCTTCCTCGGTGGCATTTCCAAGACGCCGTTCGATGTAATTGGCGACACCCTCAGAGGTACCAGGGGGATAATGCTGGACATGTACCGCCAGCCCGATAAACTCCTCCAAGCCCTGGAAGTAATAACGCCCATGATGATTGACATGGGGACATCAGCGGCAAAGACGAACGGAATTCCCATGGTGTTTATACCCCTCCATAAGGGTGCTGACGGCTTCCTCTCCGATGAGCAGTTCAAGAAATTCTACTGGCCTACCTTTAGAAAGCTCCTCATGGGCATGATTGATGAGGGGTGCGTGCCGTTTCCCTGGGCTGAGGGTGGCTATAACTCACGTCTGAAAGATGTCCAGGACGTGCCCAAGGGTAAGGTTCTCTATGGGTTCGACCTGACAGATATGGCTAAGGCGAAGGAAATACTGGGCACCGTTGCCTGTATCGGCAACGGCGTGTCCACCGACCTGCTGAGCGTCGGCACACCCCAGCAGGTGAAGGATCACGCCAAGAAACTCATCGATAGCGCCGGCAAAGGCGGTGGTTTCATTATGATGAACGGCGCCGCCCTTGATGATGTCAAGCCGGAAAATGTCAAGGCTATGATAGACTTCACCAAGGAGTATGGCGTCTATAAATAGGCACCTTAACGGGGAGAAGCCATGCCGGTAGTCCGCGATATCCCCCTGAGCCTGAATATGAAGGAGGTGCTGCGGCGGCAGGGACTGGGGGGGAAAGCCAAGCTCCGGCCTGAGATAAAAAGCCTGATTGCGGAGCTGCTGGCCGGCCTGGAGAATGAGCATCTTCTGGAGCCGGCGGCGGCCTATAAGCTCTACCCGGTAACCGGCATGAACAGTAGCCAGATATCGCTGGAGAGTGGTAAAGCGGTACACGGCCCGGCGCTGCCGGCCACCTTCCCCGAAGCCAGAGAGCTGGCGGTTATAATCTGTACCATCGGCCCCAGACTGGAAAAGCAGGCCAGCGACTACACCAAAAACGGCCAGGCCCTGCGTGGGATGATTCTGGACGGCATCGGCAGCGCCGCCGTGGACAAACTGGTTCCGGAGGTCATCAAGCTCATCGCCGCCGGGGTTGCCCCGCTGGGCTACGAGGTAAGCAGCCCGGTCAATCCGGGTATGCCCGGCTTTGCCATGACCGAGCAGCGGAATATAATGGAACTGGCTGGCGGAGATGAAATCGGGGTCAGCCTGACCCAATCGGGAATACTGGTCCCCCGAAAATCGGTCTCCATGGTCATCGGCATCGGCCCCAGGATGACCCGGTGGACTCAGGCCGAGGTCTGCGCTCGATGCAGCCTGAGCGAGAGCTGCCCCTATAAAGTACAGGAGTAGATTATGACCGCCCATAAGATTGATTTTGAGCCGGTCGGCAGGAGAGGTGAATGCCAGAGCCAGGACTCCCTGCTGGAGTGCGCCCGCAAGCTCGGCGTCGGCATCAGCAGCATCTGCGGCGGCCAGAGCACCTGTCACTCCTGCAAGATACAGGTCTTGAGCGGCAGCGTCTCCAAGCCCACCCCCAGCGAAATGGAGGCCTTCTCCACCAAGGAGCTTAAAGCGGGCTGGCGCCTGGCCTGCCAGACCTATCCCCGCACCGATGTCAGGCTGCACCTGCCCGCCGAATCAATGACCACCCCCCAGCGCCTCCAGGTGGAGGGGCAGGAGGTAACGGTTAGCCCTCAAGCTTCGGTCAGGGCCTACCCCGTCAAGCTGGCCATACCCTCACTGAAGGCGCCCCAGGCCGACGCCGAAAACCTGCTCCAGAGGCTCAATCAGCGCTATAAGCTTAACTGCAATAAGGTTGATATCGGTGCCCTGCGCCTCATCTCAGAGCAGCTACGTTCCTGGAAATGGCGGTGCCAGGCGGCGGTGCGCAACGATGAGGTTATAGCCCTGCTCCCCCCTACAAGCCGCCCCCTGGGGCTGGCCATAGACCTGGGCACCACCAAGATTGCCGGCTATCTGGTCAACTTGAGCGACGGCCAGACCCTGGCCGCCAGAGGGGTGATGAACCCCCAGATAATCCACGGCGAGGACATCATCAGCCGCATTAACGGGGCGGTGCATTCGGAGGAGGAGAGAGACGAGATACAAAAGCTGGCGGCGGAGGCCATCGGTCAGCTGGGCGCCGACCTCTGTGCCGAAGTCAAGGCCAGGCCCGAGGAAATTGTTGAGGTGGTTGTCGTCGGCAATACCGCCATGCACCACCTTTTTCTCGGCCTGCCGGTCAGGCAGCTGGCGCTGGCCCCCTTCGTGCCCGCGGTCAGCCGGGCCCTGGATATCAAAGCCCGCAGCTTAAGCTTAAACTTCGCCCCCGGCGCCTACGTCCACCTGCTGCCCAACCTGGCCGGTTTCGTCGGTGCCGACCACGTCGCCATGCTGCTGGCCACCGGGGTCGCCTCCAAGAAAGGCCCGATAGTGGCCCTGGACATCGGCACCAACACCGAGGTCTCTCTAATCCACCAGGGTAATATCGTCACCACCTCCTGCGCCTCCGGCCCCGCCTTTGAAGGCGGCCATATCAAGTACGGCATGCGGGCGGCTAATGGAGCTATCGAGCGCCTGCAGATAAGCGCTGGTAAAGTCAGCTACCAGACCATCGGCGAGGCACCGCCGGTGGGCATCTGCGGCTCCGGCATTCTGGACACCCTGGCCCAGCTTTATCTGGCTAAGGCCGTCGATGAAGGCGGCCGATTCAATGCCGACCACCCCCGCGTCCGCAAAAATCGGGGCCAGCGCCAGTTTATATTAGTCAGCCAGGAGGAACGCCAGGGACAGCCGGCCATCACCATCACCCAGCACGATATCAGAGAGCTGCAGCTGGCCAAGGCCGCCATCCGCAGCGGCATCCAGGTGCTGCTGGAGACCAGCGGCGTTTCGGAAGAAAAGATAAAGCAGGTAATCATCGCCGGCGCCTTCGGCAGCTACATCAACGTCGCCAGTGCCGTGGAAAGCGGCATGCTGCCCTCGCTGCCGCTGGGCCGCTTCATTCAGGCCGGCAACGCCGCCGGCATGGGGGCCAAGCTGGCCCTGATTTCAGTCAAGTCCCGGGCTAAAGCCCAGGCGCTCACCTCAAAAGTCCACTATATCGAGCTGGCCAGCGCCCCCGGCTTCGAGCGGACCTTCATGCAGGCCAGCTACCTGGGGCAGTACCGTATCATCAACGGCAGGAGAGAGGCAATTAGGTGAGCCAGATGAGGACGATTCCACCCCTGGTCACCACCAAATGGCTGGCGGAGAATATTAACCAGCCGGGGCTGGTGGTGGTTGACATCAGAAACAGCGATGAATACCAAGCCGGTCATATCCCCGGGGCGGTAAACGTCCCCTTCTCATCCTGGGCTGTATCCAGGGGCGGGCTGCTCCTGGAGCTGCCCAGCGCCGGCGAGCTTTTTGCTACCATCGGCGCCGCCGGTATTGAGAGCGGTTCCAGGGTGGTGGTGGTCAATAAGACCGATACCCCCTTTACCCTGGCCGATGCCGCCAGGGTGGCCTACACCCTCATCTACGGCGGGGTCAAGAACGTGGCCGTCCTCAACGGCGGCTACAACAAGTGGCTCAAAGAGAGAAGGCCGGTATCCGAAGCAACAGTCAAGCCCAAAAAGGTAGCCTATAAGGGCAAAATAAACGCTGAGATGTTCGTCAACAAGGCCTACGTTGAAAAAAAGCTGGGCAAGTCGGTCATTGTTGATGCCAGGGGCCCCGACGAGTTCTTCGGCATAACCCAGGACCTCTTCACCGAAAGGCCCGGCCATATCCCGACGGCCACCTGCCTGCCCGCCCCCTGGCTCTGGACGGACAGGGGCACCTACCGCCCCATCAGGGAAATCAGGGCCATGGTGGCCGGGGTGGTGGGCCGGGACAAGTCCAAGGAAATCATCGTCTACTGCGGCGTCGGCGGCTTTTCCGGCGCCCTGTGCTTCGTCATGCGGGAGATGCTGGGCTACGCCAACGCCAAGGTGTACGACGGGGCGGCCCAAGAGTGGACCGCCGACCCCAAGGCCCCCATGTCCAGATACCGCTGGGGCTAAAAGCCGCCTATGTTATTTACCCCCAGCCTTCTTCTCCTTCTCCTCGCTCTTGGTAAAGTCCCTCATCTTCTCCGCCAGGGAGGTCAGCCGCTGCTGCACCCGGTCGTTAATTGAGCCGGGGGTAAAGCGGCCGTTCTTGCCGCGCTGGCCCGCCTTGACCCCGGTCAGCACCTCGATGCCCTGGTCAATGGTGCTCACCGGGTAGATATGGAACCTGCCCTCTCTGACCGCCGCCACCACCTCCTCTTTAAGCATCAGGTTCCTGACGTTAGAGGCGGGGATAAGCACCCCCTGCTCACCGTTTAGGCGCTTGGCCCGGCAGACCTCAAAGAAGCCCTCAATCTTCTCGTTGATGCCGCCGATAGCCTGCACCTCCCCCTTCTGGTTGACCGAGCCGGTGACGGCGATGCCCTGCTTGATGGGCACGTCGGCCAGGCGGGAGAGGATAGCGTAAAGCTCGGTGCTGGAGGCGCTGTCCCCCTCCACTTCTTCGTAGCTCTGCTCAAAGACCAGCCGCGCCGAAAGGGAAAGGGGAATATCGCCGATGTATTTATCAGTTATATAGCCGTTTAATATCATCACCCCCTTGCTGTGGAGGGGCCCCCCCAGCTTGGCCTCCCGCTCAATGTCAATCAGCCCCTCCCGCCCCACGCCGACGCTGGCGGTTATCCGGGTGGGACGGCCGAAGGCAAAATCGCCCAGGTCTATCACCGACAGCCCGTTCACCTGCCCGCTCTTCTCACCGGCGGCGTCAATGATAATCAGGCCGTTGTCTATCATCTCGTTGATGCGCTGCTGGATAAGGTTGGAGCGGTAGACCCTCTCCTCGATAGCCTTCTCCACGTGTTTGGCCTCGATAAGCCGCCCCTTACCCTGCTCCGCCCAGAAGCTGGCCTCACGCAGGATGTCGGCGATATCGGCAAAAAGGGCGGAAAGCTTTTCCTGGTCGCCGGCCAGCCGCGAGCTGTGCTCGATTATCTGGGCCAGGGCGTCAGCGCTGAGGTGCTTTAGCTTTTCTCGGTTGCAGATGCGGCAGATAACCCCGGCGTAGTCCTTAAGGTTGGCCTTCGTCCGGTCCATGCGGCTGTCAAAGTCAGCCTTGACCTTGAACAGCTCCTTGAAGTCCGGGTCCAGCCGCAGCAAAAGGTAGTAAAACATGGGCTCCCCGATAACCACCACCTTCACCTCAAGGGGGATAGGCTCCGGCTTCAGGCTCTTGGTCACCACGAAGCCGAGCCGCTCGCCCAGCTCCTCGATAACCAGCTTGCCGTCGCGGAGTGTCCTCTTCAAGCCCTCCCAGGACTGGAAGTTGGTCAGTATATCCTCAATCCTGACCACCAGGTAGCCGCCGTTGGCCCGGTGCAGGGAGCCGGCCTTAATCATGGTGAAATCGGTGGATAAAGCCCCGAACTGGGCTTCCTTTTCGATGCGCCCGAAGAGGTTGTTAAAGGTGGGGTTCAGCTCCAGAATTACCGGCGCCCCCTTAAGCTCCGAGTTGTCCACCAGAAGATTGACCTCGTACTTCCTCAAGGCCTGCTGCTGGGCCATCTCTCTCATTGCCGCCAGGGGGTCACCCTCCCGGCCCTTCGGCTCCTCCCGGAACTGCTCAAAGTTGGCCACGATATCCTGCTCCACCTCTTTCAGGTAATCAACCACCTGCGGCAGCTTGGCGTACTTCTCCCTCAGCCTGGCAAAGAGGTGCCTGATAGAATAGCCGGCTACCTCACGGTCGGTATCCTCCAGCTGCTTATCAATGGCGCTCCGCTCGGCGGTCAGCCTGGCTATCTGCTCCTTGAGCTCGTCGGCCAGTTCCGCCTGCTTCTTTTTCAACCCCTCTCTCTGCTGAGCGCCCAGCTTGTTATAGGCCTCCTCACTCATCGGCTCGCCGTCAGCCGAGGGGATAAAGAGCACCCCTACCGGCGTCGTCTGGAGGATAAAGCCCCTCTCCCTAGCCTTCTTGTCCAGCGTCTTAAAGACAGCCGCTTTTTTCTTGTTGAAGTCCTCGGTTATCTCCTCCCGCCGCTGGGCATATTCCTTGCTGGTAAAGGTCTGGAGGAGGCTGCGCTTGGCATCGTTTATGGTGGCTTCCATATCTTTACGCAGGGTTTTTCCCATCCCCACCGGCACCCCCAGGGCCCTGGGGCAGTAGGCGTCACCGAAGTTATGCAGGTAGCACCAGTCGGAAGGAGTCGCCTTTTTGGCCGCCAGGGCCTCGACAAAGGAGCCTATGGCGGTGGTCCGGCCGGTCCCGGCCAGCCCCGAGACGAAGACGTTAAAACCCGGTTTGGTGATGTTGAGGCCGAACTTGAGCGCGCTCAGCGCTCTATCCTGGCCGATGATGCCGTCTTTGGGCTCAAGCTCCGCGGTGGAATCACATTTAAAGACATTGGGGGGGCATTGCCGCCTGACCTGCTCGGCAGTCAGTTCCTTGGCCATGGCTCACCTCCTCTTAGTGCATTCTATATAATAACAGATAATGGTCTATACAGCATACACCATAGATGGGGGATTGCCCAGTTTTTAGGCAGCGCTGCTTAATCCTTGGAGCTGCCGGCTTTAACCAGCTTGGCCAGTTTTTTGATGCGGAGGAAGGCACTAACCACTCTGGGGTCGAACTGTCTGCCCCTGTGGCGCCTTATCTCATCACAGGCATTCTGGACGCTGGCAGCGGCGCGGTAGGGGCGGCCGGAGATAATGGCATCATAGCTATCCGCCACCGCCAGGATGCGGGCGGCCAGCGGTATCTCCCCGCCGGAAAGCCCATCGGGGTAGCCGGTGCCGTCGTAGCGCTCGTGGTGGTGTCTCACCGCCTTCAGGATGGCCTCATCCTCAACGATAGGCGTCAGTATGTGTTCACCGATGTCGGAGTGGGACAGTATGTGCTGGTATTCCTCGGCGCTTACCTTACCCGGCTTGGTCAGGACTGCCTCCCTCACCCCTATTTTGCCGATATCGTGGAGTAGGCCAGCCAGCCTTATCTTCTCTATTTCCGGCCTGGACAGGCCCAGCTCGGCGGCTATGGCCACCGATATATCGGCCACCCGCTGGGAATGGCCGCTGGTATAGTTGTCCTTGGCCTCCAGGGCATAGACCAGCGCCGTTATGGCATTGAGAAAGGCTGAGCGTATCTTCCGCGCCTGTTCCTCAACCTTCTGCTCCAGGTGCAGCTGATAGTCCCGGTTCTCCAGCTCCAGTCTCCTTCTCTCCAGCGCCCTCTCTACACTCAGCACCACCTCGTCCAGGTTAAATGGCTTGGTGATGTAATCGTAGGCCCCCTGCTTCATGCACTCGATGGCGGTGCTGATGTCGATAACCGCGGTGGCCATAATCACGGCGATATCGGGGTGGGCCGCCTTCATCTCGGCCAGCAGCTTCATCCCCGACTTGCCCGGCATCATAATATCCAGAATCACCAGCTGCACCGGGGTGCTCTCTATCCTGGCCAGGGCCTCGTCGGCGGTGCTGGCCTGCTCCCAGCGGTAGCCGGCCGTCTTTACCTTCTCAGCCAGGACCCGCCTGACTATCGGCTCATCGTCAACGATTAATATGACTTCCTGCTTTTCCGCCATCTTTATCTGCCTTCTCTATGTCAGCTGCTAGTACCACCGGCCTAAGGTTCCCCTGACCAGGGCTTTAAGCTCGTCCGGAGAAAAGGGCTTGAGCAAAAAGGGCCGGCCCGTCTGCTCCAGAAAGCTCTGGGTATCACTATTTATCACATCGCCGGTGGTGAATATCACCCGGCCGGCCAGCTGCGGGTATCTCTTCTCGATATAGCGATAAAGCTGCTTGCCATCCATTACCGGCGTCTTGATATCAACCAGAATTAGGTCATAGTCCGCCTTCATCAGCATGCTTTCCGCAGCCACCCCGTTCTGAGCAAAGTCCACCTGATACCCCTGGCTGGTCAGGGCACGCTGGCAGACCTGCCTGATGCTGGGCTCATCCTCAACCGATAGTATTCTTTTTTTGGCGACGCTGGAGCTGGTCATATCTGCCTCCTTAATGGTTAGTGCCCGCCAGGACAGGTAGTTCCACGACAAAGGTAGCCCCTCTACCCGGTTCGCTCTCGGCATATATCCGGCCGCCGTGCGCGGTTACTATCCCGTGGCAGATGCTCAGGCCCAGCCCCGTTCCCTCCCCCACCTCCTTGGTGGTGAAAAAGGGGTCAAACAGGTGGGCCAGGTCCCCATCAGCAATCCCGGAACCGTCATCGGTAAAGGAGGCCCTGAGGGTATCGCCAGCGCGTCGGGTGGCAATAGTCAGGGTGCCCCGCTGGTGCGCCTCGAGCATAAAATGCTCGGCATTGATAACAATATTGAGGAACACCTGCTGCAGTTGAAAATAGTCGGCCATGGTCGGCGGCAGGTCGGGGGCCAGGTGGGCTATGACCTGGATGTTCTCCACACTGTGCTCGTAGGCGCGCAGTGTCAGCACCTTCTCAATGATGCTGTTAATATTTACCAGCTGTTTTGCCGGCGAATGCTTGCGGGCAAAGATAAGCAGGTTTTTCATAACGTCGGCGGCACGCCTGGCTTCGCTGTAGATAACCCCGATGTCCTCCCTGATATCATCAGGGAGCTCCCTCCCCAGCAGGAGCTGGGCGAAACCGATAACACTGGTCAGCGGGTTATTAAGCTCGTGGGCAATCCCCGATGCCAGCTCGCCGATGGAGGCCAGCCGGTCAGCAATAAGCATCTGCTCCTCGGCCCGCCTCTGCCCGGCCTCCAGCCTCTCCAGTTCGGCAACACGCCGGCGCAGGGCCTCCAGCTCGGTCAGCTCTTCCTGTATCTCACCAATACGTGCCAATTGCTTTTCCTGCCTTAAAAAGAGGATAGAAAAGGCTTTCACCAGGTGGTGAAAGCCAAAATCCGAATCTACCTCTACTCAATCTTTGTTGACATTTGGTCACATAATAGCACAAATATTGCCTCCTGTCAACTACACCTAACCAGAGGGCACCAAAACTAACCACGACCAGCGAGAGTTTATAACGGAATTTTTACACCAATTTTATGGGCATTTAATCTCGCCCCGGTAAGATAGAACTGTAACGATATTAAGGGAGAGGGGAGGAAACAGAGGTGGAAAGATATAAAGACACTAACAACCGTCTGGGCAAAATCATCAAACAGCAGAGGCTTATCTCCGGGCTGACGTTAAGGGAGTTGGCCGATAGTTCCGGGGTATCCTCGTCCCACATTGGCCGCATCGAGAGGGGCGAGCGTTACCCCTCCGCCCATGTCCTGCGCCGCATTGCCGGCCACCTGGGCTTTGAGCAGAGCGAGCTGTTCAGCCTGGCCGGCTATTTCTCAGCCCAGCCCCCCGCCGCCGAAAGGAGCGCCGATAATGGCTCCAGCCGGCTCGACCCCATTGTCGCCCGCGCCCTGGCCCAGGAGCCGGTAGAGATACAGCGCCTGGCGCTGGTCATCCTCACCCTGCTCAAGAGCATCGCCAGAGTAAAGGAATAACTAAAATGTCAGAGAGCGACCAGAAAGATATTATCTTCATGGGGATAGCCGAAGAGCAGCTGACCGACGAGGTTATTGAGCTGGTCAGGGACGGGCTGGAAGCGGCATTCAGCCACTGGCCGGAGATAGTCAAGGAAATTCTCGTCCGGGCCGCCCAGTGCCCCTTAGGCCTGGTTTGCTTTCCTTCATGTTGCTGGTGGAAAGAGGGCAGATGCGTATTCCCCCGGCAGGCCTGAATTTCTTCTCCGCCGGGGCCATGCTCTGCCCCCACCACCGGTAAAGGCAATTTTACCCCCTTTGACGCCTTCTGTCCACTAATATAGCAAATAAGTCCTCACACTTTCTACCCTCCCACCAATTTTACGCTCATTTTAACCATTTTAACCATTCCCATAAGTTGACTACTGGCATTTTTTCGCTTTTATGGTACAATATAGGCAAACCATCACTGGGCGGTACTGCAATATGGGGAATAACGGCGCCGAAAACAACGACCAGGCCCTGGACTTCCTCCTGGAGAAGGTATATCGGGGCTGGGGCTACGATTTCCGCAACTACAAGCGCGGGACGGTAACCCGCCGCCTGCAGCGGCGGCTCTACGCCACCGGGACCGCCAGCTATGAGGAATACCTGCGCTTTCTGGAAAGCCACCCCCAGGAATCCCAGAGTCTGGCCGAAGAGGTAACCATAAGGGTAAGCGGCTTTTTCCGCAGCCGCTATACCTTTCAGCGGGTAGCCAGGCTGGTGCTGCCCCGGCTGGTGGCCCACAAAATAAAGCAGGGGGAACACAATTTGAGCTTCTGGAGCGCCGCCTGCGCCTGTGGCGAGGAGCCCTACTCCATAGCCATCCTGCTGGCCGACTTTTTAGGCAGCCGGCTGGCCGAGTTTGAGATAACAATCCATGCCTCCGACATCAACCGCCAGGCCCTGGCCGGGGCGGAGGCAGGGCTATACCCCCCCAAAGAGCTGGAGGGCCTCCCCTCACCCATCCTAGCCCGACACTTCAGCCGCAACGGCGACGGCTATCTGGTCAACAGCAGCACCCGCCGCATGGTCAGCTTCTCCTACTTCGACCTGGTCTCGGGCCGTCCCCCACCCTTCGCCCCCCTGGACTGCGTCTTCTGCTGCAACGTCCTGATATACCTGCAGAGACACCTCCAGGAGCAGGTCTTGGGCCTGGTCTATGACTCGCTGACCACCCCCGGCTACCTGGTCCTGGGCGAGGTGGAGACGCCGACCGATAACCTGCGCCCCAGGCTGGAGTGTCTCAACACCAGGGCTAAGATATATAAGAAGTCAGGGAAATAAAATTTAAGGAGGTGACCGGTGAACCAACAACTGGTTGAGGCTAAAATTGAGTCTACTGAGCTGAACCGGAGGACACGCCTCCTCAACAGCCTGATATGGATACTGATGGGAGCGCTGGGGCTGTTCCTGGTCTATGTCCTCGCCGCCGGCCTGCAGTCATTGATGTCCGGCCTGATGTCCTTTGTCGCCGCCCTGGTCGTCTCCGGCATCGGCTACTGGCTGGCCCGCTCCGGCCGATTTTACGCTGCTGTCTATCTCTTCTTAAGCGGCTTCGTCGTTCTGCTACTGTTCGTGGTATTTATGGGCGGCCGGACCGCCTTCACCGTCTCCGAAGAGACGGGCCTGGGGTGGGGAGTGGTAGCCACCGCCATAATGATTTCGTTTGTACTGGCCTGCATGTCCTGGCTCTTCGGGGAAAGTATCAACAACGCCTTTTCCACACTTAAAAAGCGCTCCGAGGAACTCAAGGCCACCAAGGAGGAGCTACGGGCCCGAAATGACGAGCTTCAGGCCGCCAATGATAAACTCCTGCAGACACAGGAGCAACTAATTCGCTCGGAGAAGCTGGCGGCTATCGGCCAGCTGGCCAGCGGGGTCGGCCACGAGCTGCGCAACCCGCTGGGGGCCATCAAGAACGCCGCCTTCTATATAAGGCGGCGGGCAGGCAATACCGACCTGCCGACAACAGAGCCGCGGGTGATGGAGTTCTTGAGCATTATTGACGAGGAGGTCAACTCGGCCAACAAGGTCATCACCGACCTCCTCGGCTTCTCCCGGGTGAGCAAACCGGCGGCGGCGCCGGCCAATATCGCCGGGATAATCGAGGATGCCCTCCGCTACACCCCTATACCGAAAAAGGTAGCCCTGACCAAGGAGATAAACAACAACCTCTCCATGGTGACGGTGGACGGTGAGCAGATTAAGCAGGTATTTGTCAATATTGTCCTCAACGCCGAACACTTCATGGGCAAGGCGCACAACCGGGGCAAGCTGCTGGTAAAGACAGGAAAGGTAAACGGCAACATCCGGGCCTCCTTGACCGATGACGGCACCGGAATCAGCCTGGAAAACCTGGACAAGATATTCAACCCCTTCTTCACCACCAAAGAGGTGGGCAAGGGGACGGGGCTGGGCCTGAGCATCTGCCACAGCATCATCACCCAGCACCAGGGACGGATATACGCCCAGAGCCAGCCAGGCAAGGGAGCGACCTTCGTTATTGAACTGCCCATAGTGGCTGAACCCGTCCAGACGGGAAAAGCCGAAGAGACCAAAAAAGAGCCCCAGAAGTCCCGGGGGGCCAAGATACTGGTGGTAGATGATGAGCAGGCCATACTCACCTTCCTGAGCCGCCTGCTAACCGAATGGGGACACACCGTAGAAACGATAAACAACGCTGATGCCGCCCTGGAGCGGCTCAAGACGGAAAGGTACAGCCTCATTCTGCTGGACATTAAGCTGCCGGGCATGAGCGGCATCGAGCTATACCACCACATTGAAGAAATAGTGCCGGCACTGACACGGAGGGTAATGTTCATCACCGGTGATGTCATGGAAGGCACCACCCGCGAATTTCTGGAGAAGGCCAAGGCGGCCCACATCACCAAGCCCCTCGATATTGAAGCGCTGAAGAAGATGATAAACCGCGCCCTTAACCAGACACAGGCAGCACCAGTAGCTTAAGGGTAAAGCGATATGGCCAAGAGCGTAACCGAGGGCTTAAAGGAAGCAAAGACAGAGCTGCTCTGCGCCCTGCAGACCAAGGTCAAGGAATTTACCATCCTCCATCAGATAGCCCAGACCGGCACCGAGATGCTGGCGCTGGAGCAGGTCTTAAGCAACGCCCTGGAAAGGGTGACGCGGTTAATGGGGGTGGAGAGCGGGGCGTTACTGCTGGCCAACGAGCAAAAGGGGGAGGTAAGCGCCGCCGCCCGGGGCGGGATATCCAGCCAGTTCCTGGAGAAGCTAAAGAAACTGCCCACCGGCAACAGCATCACCGGCCGGCTGATTCTATCGGGCATGCCGGTGGTGATAGAGGACACCGCCAAATACCCCCAGCTGGCCGATAGCCTGGTGAAGGAAGAGGGGCTAAAGTCTATCGCCGCCGTCCCCCTCAGGTCAAGCGGCCGGGTCATCGGCACCCTGATTATCGCCAGCCGCAACCTGCACAGCTTCAGCTCAGCCGAAATCCACCTGCTCAACACCATCGGCGAAGGACTGGGCCCGGCCCTCAAGAACGCCGAACTCTATGAGGCGCTGCGGGAGAAGAACCACCAGCTTGACGAGCAGAACCAGGAGCTACGCTTTAAGCAGCGGGAACTCCTGGAGAAGACCAGGGAGGTGGAGCAGGCCAGCCAGCTCAAGTCGGAGTTCCTGGCCAACATGTCCCACGAGCTGCGCACCCCGTTAAACTCCATCATCGGTTTCTCCGAGCTGATGCTGGACCAGGTGCCGGGGCCGGTCAACAAGAAGCAGCGGCAGTGCCTGGAGGACATCTTAAGCAGCGGCCGTCACCTGCTGAGCTTAATCGACCAGGTCCTCGACCTCTCCAAGATAGAGTCGGGCCGGACGGAACTAAGGCTGGCCATGGTAGCCTTGCCTGAGCTGATAGAGTCGCTAAAAAACACCATGCTGCCCATACTCAAACCGAGGCGGCAGGGCCTCACCATCAGGATAGAGGAAGACCTGCCCGCAGTCAGCGCCGATAAAGCCAAACTGAGGCAGGTTTTCTTCAACCTGCTGAGCAACTCGTCCCGCTTCACCCCGGAGGGAGGCAGGATTGAGATTGAAGCGGTCAAAAACGGCAGTCACTGCCGGGTCAGCGTGACCGACAACGGCGTCGGCATCAAGAAGGAAGACCAGGAGAGGATTTTCGAGCCCTTCTGCCAGCTGGACAATGCCCAAACCGGGGGAGGCAGCGGCGGCACCGGGCTGGGGCTGGTGGTGGTCAAACAGATCGTGGAAAAGCACGGCGGACGGGTCTGGGTAGAGAGCCAATACGGGAAGGGAAGCCGGTTCAGCTTTACCCTGCCCCTATTTTCCCGGGAGGTGAACGGCCATGAAGTATAAGTTATTAATCGTCGAGGACAATCCGATGAATATGAGACTGATTGAAATGATTCTCAAGTCGGATAACTACCTGCTGCTCAAGGCCATCGACGGGGAGGAGGCGCTGGCCATCGCCGCCCTAGACCACCCCGACCTGGTCCTGATGGATATCCGGCTGCCTAAGCTGAGCGGCCTGGAGGTGGCCAGGAGGCTCAGAAAAAAGGCCCAGTTCAGCCACACCCCCATCATCGCCCTCACTGCCCACGCCATGAAGGGGGACGAGGAGAAGGCCATCGAAGCCGGCTGCGACAGCTATGTCTCCAAGCCGATTGATACCCGGCAGCTGCCCCGGCTGGTGGCCAAAATTTTAGCGGCACGCCAGAAGCAGGAGACTAAAGCCCAAGCCTAGCTGAAGTTACCCTTTTTAAGTGCCTCCCGGAGGTAGCCGATAAACTCCTCGGCCTTCTCCCGGGGCGGTCGGGTGGCCAGGCTAACGCCGATAAAGAGAACAACGCAGACGATAAAGCCCCACGTCCCCGGCCACCAGCCCATAGGCCGCCAGCCGGTTACCTGTAAAATCAGCACCAAGATAGCCCCAGCGATACAGCTTACCATGGCCCCCGGCGCCGTGGCCCGCTTCCAGAAGAAGGCGCCGAAGATAGCCGGCACCGCCATCAGCAGGCCAGCCGAAGCCGCCGCGGAAAGAGGGGCAATCATCAGGTTCAGCATTCCCCCGGGCTGCCCGGCCACCCACCAGGCAAAGATAAAGGCGATGATAGCCATAATGGGGATAACCCACTGCCCCACCCTCAGCTCCCCCCTCTCGGAGACCCTGGGGTTGATAAGCCCCTTGTGGATGTCGCGCGCCCAGACCGAAGACAGGGTGAGCAGTATAGAATCTATGGTGGAGATGGCGGCGGCGGTAATACCAAGCATGACCACGATGGCCAGGCCGGTGGGTATTATGGGCAGCGCCAGCAGACTGGGGGTGGCCAGGTCGGCGTTCTTTAGTCCCGGCACCAGCAGGACGGCGCTGAAGCCCCATAACACCGATATCAGGGTGTAGATAAGGCCAAAGACGAGGAAACCGCCCATCATCTGCTTCATGGCGGTGACCGATTTGGGGATAAAGAGCCGCTGGCTCACCTGGGGGTTGGAGATTAAGAAGAAGAGCCAGGGCAGGGACAGGCCGATAAACATGTTGATGCTCCAGGACCCGCCCGCCGTGGGCACGGTCAGCAGACCAGGCGTGGCTTCCTCCAGCCGGCTGAAAAAGGCGCCGAAGCCACCCAGCGCCGCCACCACCACCCCCAGCACCGCCGCCGAGGTGATAATCATGACCAGCGCCTGGAAGGCGTCGGTCCAGGCCACCGAGCGCAGGCCGGCAATGCTCGACCAGGCGATGGCGCAGACCACGGCGATGCCAATGCCGGCCAACACCGGAATCGTCCCCCCGCTGACGCCGTTCATCAGGTAGCCCACGCCCAGCAGCTGCACCGCCCCGTAAGGGACCAGAAAGACCAGGGCCAGTATGGCGGCGGTGGCCCCCACCCCCTTGTTCTGGTAGCGGTCGCTAAGAAGCTCCATCGGCGAGATATAGCCGTATTTTTTACCCACCAGCCAGAAGCGGGGCAGGAAGAAGACCATCATGAATATGCCGCAGAGGTAGGTCAGCTCAAAGCCCAGGGCGCCGACGCCGGTGAGGTAGGTCAGGCCGGCCAGCCCCACCATCATAAAGGCGCTGTAGGTGGTGGCGCTGTAGGTCAGCGCCGAAACGAAACCGCCAATACTGCGGTTGCCCAGGAAGAACTCGCTTACCCCCACCCCCAGCCGCCGCCGGGCCATCAGGGCGATGCCCAGCCCTATCACAATATAGACGGCAATGCCAAACCAGACCCAGAAGGCAGCGCTCATCTTTCCACCCCCCGCCACCTCAGGAAGACGATAAAGGCGCTGATAATAGCCGCCACCGCCCAGACTATCCAGAACAAAAAGGCACCGCTTATCTTTTCTACATTGGTAAGGACATACCAGGGGATAGCGATATCCAGCGCCAGCAGAAAGGCAAACCAGACCCAGGCCCAGCCCGATTTAGTCATCCCAAGCACCTCGCCGCGGATATTTAACCGCCATTTTAGCATAAATGGCTGGTGGCGTCACCACCGCGAAGGTGCATTAGAGATAAACGGCCTCGAAAAAGCCTGCGGGGAATACCGCCGATTGACTATTTGCCTCTATAGACGACAATCAGCATACCGGGGCCCATATGCACCCCGAGCGCCGGCCCTACCTTGGCCATTATTATCTTGTCTTTATCAAAGATGGAGCCAATACGCTCGGCCAGCTTCTGCGCTTCTTCAGGCATGGTATTATAGACTACCGCCAGGTCTTGAATATCGGCGGCGTTTTTGACAAAGTCAAACAGCTTATCCATACCCTTGGCCCGGTTGCGGGCCTGACCCACCGGCACCAGCTCCCCGTCCTTTAGTGATATCATCGGTTTCACATTTAATATTGAACCCAGCAGTGCCTTGGCCTTGCCAATGCGCCCCCCCAGCAGCAGGTATTTAAGGGAATCAAACATGGCCACCAGGTGTATCTGGGGAATAGCCTCTTTGGCCGCTGCCACCACCTTTCCCAGACTCCCCCCGGCTTTGGCCATTCGGGCGGCGGCGATAACCACCAAACCCAGCCCCATAGTCGTTGCATAGGTATCAATCACCTCAACCGGGCATCCCTCCTCAAGCATATCCCTGGCCATCATCGCCGAATTCCAGGTGCCACTCAGCTTGCCCGAGATGTGGATTGAGACGATGCCGTCAGCCCCGGCTGACAGCTTCTGGTAGACCTCGAGAAAGTCCTGCGGCCCCGGCTGAACGGTGCTGGGGTGAACCGTGGTATTCTCCAGCCTCCGGTAAAACTCTTCCTCGCTGATGGTCACCCGGTCGCGGTGGACCTCTTCGCCGAAGCGCACGTATATAGGCACTACGGCAATCCCCAGCTCCTTGATCATCTCCTCAGGCAGGTCGGCGCTGCTATCGGTAACTATCTTGACCGGCATATTTCCCCCTCAAATCAAATCGCCCCCGCGGGCTAATTGATGCATTATAGTAGAGTCTCCGACTGCCCTGTCAATTCCTATTCAGTCTAGGTATGTGTTAAAATACGTCCAGAAAAGAAGATGACGGCCGTTCTATCCCAGCAGGAAATCCGGCGGCTGCTCAAGAAAAAGCCGCCCTTAGTCGAAGGTTGCGTTGATATTGAAAAGCAGCTTCAGCCCAACGGCATTGACCTCACCCTGCGTGATATAGCCCTCTTGCAGTCTCCGGGCCGGATTGCCGTCGAGGACAGCCAGCGGCTGGTCTCCGACCTGGCGCCGCTGGTATTCGACGGGCTGGGCTTTATCGACCTCATCCCCGCCGCCTACATCATCACCTACAACGAGGTTGTCCACCTGCCCCAGAATATTATGGCGCTGGGCAGGCCCCGCTCCAGCCTGCTCCGCTGCGGCGTCACCGTGGGCATGGCGGTGTGGGACGCCGGCTACTCGGGCCGCTCCCAGTCACTGCTGGTAGTCTATAACCCGCAGGGGTTCCGCTTACAAAAGAACGCCCGTGTCGCCCAGCTTATCTTTATGAAATTGAGCCAGAAGACAAAGGGTTATCAAGGCACTTACCAGGGGGAGAACATAGAATAAGTTTTTATCAACCTCACCCCCTGTATCCCCCTCTCGAAGGGCTAAACACCATATCATATGCGCCAGGCTTATCGCCCTCCATTTCGAGAGGGATATTGGCCGACAAATCAAAGTGATAACCGTCCCGGGAGCTATCAGGGTGGATGGTCACATACAGGTCAAAAAGCTCAGCGAATCTAGCTTTCACATCATCCGGGGCGTGGTCCAAATCATAGGCTATTACCCCTGTCCAGTATTCCGCCAGCTTCTTAAACGTAGCCCAGTCCAGCGGCGCCGGCTCGCCCCTAAACTCCTCCAGTCTTTGCAGCTGTGCATTTAATATACCCTCTTCGGAGCTAATTTGTCTATATGCCACTAACAGTTCTTCCTCGGTTATTATGCCCTCAGCCTGCTGCCAGGAGTACTGCCGCCTTTTCTGCTGTAAACGGTTTATTTGTTCTTGCAGCCCGCTTACCTGCCGCTCTATCTTCGCTCGTTGAGCTTTCCAGGCTCGCCGTTTATCCTTTACGGACAGCTCCAGGGCTTCGAGCGCGGTTATACACTGCACGAAGGTATCCCATACAGCAAGGCTGAGTCTGCGCCAGGTGACCTTCACGTTGGGGCATGGTGGCTGAGCCAGCACGGGGTCTGAACGTAGGCAGGAGCAACCGTCCTTCTTTCTCAGGTTATACCTATGTCCACATAACCCACATATGACCCGGGAGGTTAGCCATTTTCTCTTGCCGAAGCCGTAGCTCTTTTCACGGTTGCGTTTCAGTTTGGCCAGTATACGCTCTGCTTGCTCTTCTGATATCCGGGGAGGAATCAGGTTCCTCAGCTTGTAACCGCCCCAGTCCCATATCCCTGCGTAACGTCTGGCATGACGTAAAACATTGGCCACGGTGGTACGGGTTATTACCTTGCCAGCCGGAGTCCTCACGTCTCTCGCCTGTAGGTCTCTTGTTATCCGATTGATGCTGTCCCCACGCAAACCCCTCTCCAGTATCTCATCGACAATGGCTATGAATGAATCAGGCGTGAACTTCTTATTGGTGAGAGTATAACCGAGCATACCGTAACCGACGCCGGCCGGAAGCTTCCCCTCTGCCGCCGCGCGGCGGCGTCCGGCATTCATGTTGGCCATTGAAATACCGGTCTGGGTATGCACACCAAAGGCCTGCAGTACAAAGAGGACGAACTGCAGAGGCTCATCATCCGGCCTCAGCCACTGGTTCTCACGTACGAAGCGGAGAGAGAGGCCATTCTTCTTACAGTCGAGTGCGATCTGCAGAGCAGCGTCAAAACGTCGGCTCAGTCTATCGCAACGGGAGAAGCTTAGGCCGTCACAGCTGTTCTCCTTCTTGAGTTTTACCGCCTCAGCCATGACTTCGTTGAAGAGGTCCCTCTCTTCAAGATTGATCGTGGCCGGTTCGACGATGTCACGGATGCAGCTCAGTTGAAACCCCTGGCTCCGAGCATCGGCGACGAGCTCGCTCTTCTGTATGGACGGGCCGTAGCCCTCCGCTACCTCCTGGCTGCTGCTTCTGGTGAGACCAATCATCTCCAGCCTCGTGTGTTTTACATCTTTCTTAGTGGATTCCATGGCTTTTGTCATCTCCAATCCCTCCCTGACGTTTTGTTTACCTCCCCCGAATGTACTTTTACCGATGTGCTCAGCTCGATCTTCATACTTCTTAAGAGCTTTTTCCAGACTCTCCGTACCGCCCTTCACAATCGGGCTTCCCTTATATTATCCTGATTACTGTCCATACTCACCTCCTGCCATTGGCAAGGTATTGTAGTCCCTTCAGACGAAAACGGGTTCAATCTGTTTATTTCTCCTTAGCCTCATTCAGCATCGGCTCGATTTCTTCAAACCATAGTCCCGCGAAAACTGTCCATCCGTGAATGTAGCGGTACTGACTGTTGATCTCCACAAAAGCATCGAGAATGTCGCCGGTCAGCTTCCCTACTGTGGAAAGCTCGCTGGGATGTGCTGCCTCGAGTAGCCTCTGCTTCATCGTCCTCGGGGCGCGAAGAGTCTGCAGGGTTTGCCACCGGGGCAGCGTGCCCGACAGCCAGTGTGCCCGCATGAATTCCAGGGCTCCCTGTCTGTCTGCAAAGTGCTGTCTCACCTGTACGGCAACAATTTCCCTGATAACCTTTTCGATGCCTAGCTTCGCGAGCAGGCTGTCGGTGAGCATTGTGTAGGTTGGTTTCTGGTTGTCGCCTAGCGGGATACTATCTTCGTCCAGTTCCTTAAGGATCGTATGTAATGTTGCCAGGACAGCCTTTTTGTTGCCGGGGATAACCCCCCATAGGAACGGCTGGGCGTTGCGGAGATATCTTGTTAATTTTTCCTTTTGCCTGGTGTCCATATTATCCTCCCAATCGGAACGCAAATATAATGCGTTCATACAAAGCATAACATGTTATTCGCTATTTTACAAGGCTATCTTGAAATAATATCTTATATGAATTATAATGATTACGATGACCAATCGCCCTGGAGGTGATTACTATTGACAGTGTATCAAGCGTAAGGGGGGGAGTCGACACGGTTGTTCATATCTTTCAAATGCTTTCCAAGACGTGTTCAAATCAGGCTTGACTGCTCTCGGACTACATGACTCATTCAGGGTGAAAATAGCTAAGAGGGGTGTCCCATGATTAAACTATCGATTCAGAAGAGGCTGCTTGTTATCCGCCTATATCTGGAGGGTCTACCGTATACTGAAATCGCAGCGAAGGCTGGCGTGAGCACCGGGGCGGTAAGCAACATCGTAGAGGAGCTAAAAGCCGGAAAACTTCCCGGTATCAAGGACGTCTCAGACCAAGTTGATGCTCTAAGGGAGCTTGCGGTCGGGCTCAATAAAGCCCATATTACTGCGGTGCAGGCCGCCGTCGGCCTTACCGTTTTTAACCGCCTTTCCGATCTCGGTGTTGAGCCCAAGGACATCGACCAGGTTGCCTCCTTATGCCACGACCTCACCTCCGGGGAAGGTGACCCCAAAACTTTCATGAAGGCGGCCCTTGCCCTGGAGGAGGTGAGAAAGCAGACCGGTCTGGCTCCGGATGAACTGGAGAAGAAAGTCAAAGGGCTGCAGGAGGCGGCCTCTGAGCTGCAGCCGCTGGCCAGTGAAGCCAAAAAGGCGAAAATAGAGGTAGATGAGCTAGAGGCGAAAAAACAGGATTTGTCCGATACGGTGTCGGCGCTGTCACAACAGCAGGACAGCCTGAAGAAGGACATCTCTGTGAAGGTGCAGCACAGTGACGCCTTAGTCGCCCAGGCAGCGGATCTCGAAGCAAAGGCACACGCCGCCGATGTCCAGCTGGCCGGAGCCAGAAAGGACCTCAAGACCCTGGCCCAGATTGGCTTTTCGGCAGATGCCTTGACCGTGCTCACCCAAGAAATTAAAGGCATCGCCAGTCATCACGGTATCAGCCCCACCGAGCTAAGCAAACGCCTATTCGAGGAGCTCGTCAAACTCGACAAGGCCCTGGGCTTGGAGGAAGTCATCAAAGCTAAAGAAGCCGAATTGCTGAAAGTGAAGAAAGCCGTCTCCGACGCCAGGAAGGAAAAGGCGGCCATCAAGGCAGCCAATGATAAACTCTTGGAGGAGAAGTCCGGGCTGGAAGCGGCGGTGGAGGAATTGAAGAAACATATTACGGGTGACCTGGAGGCTATCGATGCCGGGGCGAAGGAGATAGTGGCCCACCTGAAAGAAACGCTTGCGGCCGGAATGCTGGAGGGTCTTGAGCAGGTTGGCGCCCTCAAAGACAAGGCACTGGAACTCGGGACGGAGATGGGTAAAATAGAGAAACTCATAGAGTCGACCGAGTGGCTCGCGGTCCTGGATGCCTTGGTAAAGGGTAAGGACTCCGCCAGCCCTAGTCAGCTCAGAGTTATAGCTCTGAGCGTAACCAGGGCGATATCGGCGTGGCTTGAGTCTAAGTACAAGGATGACCCCGACGCCTCTCTGGTCAGGACCTCAATGAGCAACGCCGCATTGGAGCTGGAGCATTGGGTGCCATAATCAATTTCGAAGAGCGGGTTGCCCGGAATCTTGATAGAATCAAGGCTAATATGGCTGCGGGTGAGGAACTTGACGCTGTATTTGCCCACACCGCGACCCGTCTCGCCAGACATGACCAGGCGGCGCGTCTCCAAAGCCTCAAATCGAAGGTTCTCGACGATGTAAAATTCCTGCTTGATGCGGAGAGCTCGGCGAAGTCGGGGTTCATCGAAGGACGGAGCATATCCGCACCACTATCCTTCGCCATCGGCGGTTTGGTCGGGATGTTTTTGCACCACGAGAACCCCATAGAAACTGGGCTTAACACAGCCAGTTCAACCCTCCGCAAGAAGCTCCCCTTCGGTACAGTGCTGGTCGCCATCGGCCAGGGGGGTCTTCCCGACGATGTCAAGGCCATCTCCTTATCGGCGCTGGCGCGGCAGTCCGGGACAACGGAGTCAGCAATGAGGAAGGCCATCGTCATCAAGGGCTATTTATTGATGACTCCTGAAGGATTTGCGGCGATGATGGACGGGATAGAACACCTCGTGTTGGACGGTTCACTATCGCTTCCAGTGTCGCTAAATAAAGTCAAAAAAATAATTCGGCCAGTTATTGTCGTGCACTTTCCTCTGGTTCAGGACAAATAAGGCCCTCTAATACCATATGCTGAAAAGCGGGGAAAGAAACTCGTCTCCAGGCTGTCAGACATCTGTTATTTAGGCACCGGCAAGCCCGGGTAACGCCGCACCACCTGTTGGTTCTGGTCGCAGATTGTATTCTTCAATGTCGTGTAAAGACTTCGAATAGGTGATAGCCGGTCCTTGAAAAGCCACCAAATCCGGGAAAGCCGGATAAAAGCGCGGGCGGCAGAGTCTTGTTCAAGTGGTTTCATTCTCTCTTCAGACTATGGCCGATTTCTGTTCAAATACCCTTTCAAACGTTCATTACCTCGTTCAAATGTTGATAGGTTGCCAATAACGCGGAATTACCCATACCTGTCTATCAAGATTCCCCATCAAAAAATCTATCAAACGTCTCCATCAAAAAAGCTTGTAAGAATGTTGTGAAAGACAAATTTCTATATCGAGATATTAAATATTGTCATTGATGTTACACTGGCAAAAATTAAAACAAGTTCTTCTTTAACATCGGGCATGCGGTCACAGAACTTTTAGAGCAATGTACCATGGCTATAGTATACTCGGCCGCGTTAAACTTAACTCAGAATCGCTATAACTCAATGGAGGTTCTGGAGAAGTGATGCGTCATACACTTCACCCCGCCCTGCATCAACTACAACGGTCTGTCCGGTAACTATGCGCTCGGTAGCCCCGACACACGAGCTTATACATGGAATCCTAAGAGCTTTGGCTGCTATCTCCCCACTGTGACGTCCGCGGGAACATATGAGAGCCTTAGCTCTGGCCAGTACCGCCTCGAAGGCGCCTAGGCCGCTTGCGAGCCACTTTTGTTCTCCGGGCGTCTTTCCCTCTAAAGATTTTAGGAAATCGTTCACTATATCCTGCATGTTGCTGGTTATCACTGGTGATTGTATAAATTTATTAATGATGCTGGTGGCCACTGCCTCATTTATGTCTTTGAACATTACAGTTCCAGCTCTATCAATGACCAGAACATTACCTTCTGTAAAATACTGCAGTTCTTTTCCACGTTTCGCAACATAGGCGGTACCAATAGCTGCGCCTCGATTCATGCTAATACCGATGGCAATAAGGGCGCTAGCGTAACTATCCTTTAGCCTGTTAATTACGTGTGGGAAGAACCTCTTGAAAACGTCAGCAGCAGCTCGAAGCTCTTCTTCCGTTTGGGGTGTGGTACCCGGGTGAAATCGCGTTTCGGTACGGTATTGGCCACAGTAGCATTCCACTGGCAACGTTTTACTCCATGCTTCGTTAAATTTGAGGCACAACAAGTCTTCTTCCAACAGACTAGGGACTAGTATGAGGTCCGCCCACCGTACCAAGTCCTGATGTAACCAAACATTCTTTGAAGTATGGTCAAATTCCTGAATCCCCATTGTTTTTAAGGCTGAGCGAGCAGATTGCCGAAGTGACTCTCCCTCGGTAGCTTCGAAACCTGCGCTGTCAATTCTTAGACCAGCGGTTGCTAGAACAGGATCAGTCGATGTTTCCCCTTGAAGAATGGCCTTGAATATCGGGCCTAAGGAATTATCATCAGCATGAACAAATAATACATTCCTTATTGCTTTCATGATAATGCTCTCTTTAAGTCCCGTTCACATTCTCCGATGATATCAATTTGAAATTTACCCTAATCTAGAGGTCTTGTCAACTATTAGTTGTGTATTTGCTCACCTACTCTCTTAGTTGCTAGTCTCTGTAACAGGGATGCGAATGCAGGGGAAAAGGGGATTAAATGACTATAGGTAAAAGGATCAGAATAAGGAGGCTGGAGTTAAAGCTAACTCAGGATGATTTAGCACGTTCTCTACATCTGACACCGCAGCACATATCAGGGATAGAGCAGGATAAACGGACCCCCTCTCTGCCGACGCTTGCCAAGTTAGCTGAGGAGTTGGGGGTAACGGTTGATTACCTCGCTACAGGTAAAGAAGGTGTAATAGTAGACACAATACCAGCGATTAAGGCCGATAAGAAGCTGACTCTAAAATCAAAGAAAGCTCTTGTGAGCTTGGTTGAAGAACTGTACAGAGCCCACGGTAGTGATAGAGAATAGTTGCCCAAACTCGGCGTAATTATCTCACTGACCAACATCGAAGCTATTGTACTCAATCAATACTATATTTCTGAGGATAAACTTGTGCCCACGGTGACTTCCCAGTAGCAGAGCCAGAGCACATACTATAGATATAGTCTCCTTTTAACCCAGTAGATAAGGCAGTCGGAAGTAACATTTCGATGAAATGTTCGGTGGGTAAAGACCTGGCTAAATGTTTAGTGAAGCCAATGTTCGAATCCAAGCTGGGTGGGGACTCAGGAACCATATCTAACTTTTTGCGTCCAGACTTGATCCCGAGGCTGCGTGAACTGCTTAAGAAATCAGGGCCTTGGTCACACCAGCCACAGCTAGTATATCAGTGGAACCACAAAAGGACAATATATTAATAATTAATATAACGGGCTGATTTATTCAAATAGGGACTTCAGGTCTTCAACAGTTACTTCGCTCAGACTATCCACCACGAGGTCAGCTAGCCAGAGAAGGTCAGGCGCATTTGTGGTAGTTACCGCGACACACTTCATGCCAGCGCTCTTCGCTCCTCTTATCCCGGCGATAGAATCTTCGATAACCGCACAGTTTTCCGGGGGAATTCCCAACCGGCTGGCAGCAAGCAAGACGAGTTCGGGATTAGGCCTACCGACCGACACTTCAAGCCCGGAGGCGAGAGCCTGAAAGTAATCAGCTATATTCAGCTTTTTCAGAAAATCACGGATATTCGGTAAAGTTGCCGAGGAAGCAATAGCCTTCTTGATCCCTTGCTCGTCCAGGGCCTGTATAAGTTCCACGGCCCCCGGCAGGGGTTTTAAAGTGCTGCTGCCTACCAGCCGAAGGTACTCTCCTTCCTTTTCGTCAGCAATCGCATCTAACTTGTCTTTGGGAAAGTCTTCCCCGACGACTTCACGCGCCATGAGGTCGTTCCTTTTACCAAAACCCTGCCGGAACTTGGCCTCGGTAAACTTGATGCCGATTCTCCCGAAGGCAGACTGCCATGCCCGCAAGTGATACCTGCCCGTATCCACGATAACACCATCCATATCCCAGATGACTGCCTCAAGTTTTATGGTCATTGACTAGGCTCCTAAAATTCCAGCTGTCATTTCAGAGTCTCTTTTTCTTCAAGGGTAAAAATTTGCCCGGAGCACCTCCGGATTACGACAGGGGCCCCCTTATACTGCCTAATACAGACATTCGCCGCCGTTGACCGCCAGCATCTGCCCGGTAATCTGGTCCGCATCATCGGAAGCGAAGAATACCACCGCACCGGCAATATGCGCCGGCCTAGTGAAACGTTTTAAGATTTGATTACTTTCGACGGCGGCCTTGCCCTCTTCTTCCGAAAACATGGACTGGGATGCCGCCGTCCAGGTCAGGCCAGAAGCGATAGCGTTTACCGTTATATTGAATTCGCCCAGGGCCCTGGCCATAGCGCGAGTCATAGTTATAACGCTGCCCTTGGAGGTGGTATAATGCATGAATCGCGGCATTCCTACCAGCGCGGCCGTGGAAGCGATATTTATTATCTTGGCTTTATCCTGTTTTTCATATAGGGCAAAACCGCCTTGCAGCACAGAAACATGCCTATATTGCGGAGTGGTATCCCAACTTTTTAATATGTATACACATTAGAATACCATTATATTGCGATTTGTCAACCGTTTTTCACAGAATAAACTAAATATTTTTAAAAAACAAGAGGGGGATTATATTCCGGCAATGTCACCATAAATATGATAACACGCAGTGGTTATTGAAAATGGCAGTAATGAGGATTCCAGAAGAGAAAAAGGTGACCCGGTGCGGGGGTTTAAAATTTTCCGCTGATAATTTTGTTTATATCTAGGATATGCTTTTTCTCGGCCTCGGCGGCAAGGCGGCATTTCCTCTGACGCATATAGTTAAGGATCTTCTGATGCTGCACAATCTTGCTGCGCCAGTCCCGGGCGGTGAAAAGGCGGACTACCTGACGGTAAAAGAACTGGTTCCGGAAGGTGTGTATTAAGGAAATCAGCTGGTCATTGCCGCAATCAGCAATCAGCGCCGCATGAAACGCCTCATTCCATTTCAGATATCCATCTATATCACGTTCTTTAGCCGCCTGGGCACACAGGTCATGATATTTAGCAACCTTTTCCATCTGCGCTTTGGAGATTCTTTCACAGGCCAGCATGACAGCCTTGGCTTCTAAGACCTCACGGATTTCCAGCATATTCTGTATCTGGACAGGGGAAGGCTCCATCACCACCAGGCCCCCCTTAGGGAGCCGGGTCAAATAGCCCAACCCTTCCAGCCTTTTCAAAGCCTCACGCACGGGCGTCCGGCTAATACCCAGCTCTTCAGCCACATCCGATTCGACCAGGCGCTGGTTAGGCCGTATCTTGCCCGTAAACAGGTCCTCCTGTAATTTGATGAAGGCAAGCTCAGCATTACTGGCTTCATTATAGCTGCCGTCAGCTGCTGAAACTCCACTTGGTACGCTATTATGTCCACGAATTTGCATACGCAAATTATATATTATATCCCCCTTTTTGTCTATCAGTAAAAGCTGAAAAAACAGCTTATTAGACTGCTAATATGGTATGTTGCTGATACGTCCGGGATATGATTTGGGGGATAATCAACGTGCCAGGCATAGTTGACCTATTAGGCTCGGCGTACCGGCTACCGGTGTCCCACCTAACTCTAGTTTTAATTTCCTGCACCCTGCCTCATCTATTTATCAGACCCGGAAGCCAAAGTGCGAGCTCAGGGAAGGCCATAACCAAGCCGATGGTGACCAGACCCATGATGAAGTAGGGAATAGCAGCACGGATAATATCAATCATAGTTATATCTTGCGGTACCACTCCCTTCAGAGTAAAAAGGAGCATCCCAAAAGGTGGTGTAAAGGCTGCTGCTCCCAGGTTGATTAGCATCATGGTGCAAAACCAGACCGGATCAAACCTGCTTGAAATAGCAGCTGGCTTAAGGGAGAAATATGGCTCATTGGAGGGCTTATATACTTAGTCAAAGGATAGCAAGGACCTAGAGAAAAGGCTGCTTGAATTCAAGGGTGTGGGTCCAACCACGGTGAACATTTTTCTAAGGGAGTTGAGAGAGGTCTGGGAAAAGGCAAGACTGCAGCTTTCTCCTCTCGCCAAGGAAGTTGCTTCCAGGCTTGGACTTGGGGGAGAGAAACTGGAGCTCCCCACTGTGGAGTCTGCTTTGGTGAGATTGAATTTGGAATTTTGCAAGCACAGGAGATGCTCTAGCTGCCCAGTTAGAGAAGAGTGCCAAGAGGCAAGGGCTGCCTGAACCAAGATACAGGTAAAGATAGTGACCGTTGACAAGGGGTATATCACAGGATATACTCCCAATACTGGCTACGATGTGCGTTAGTCAATAAGGGAGCAGATGAAGCAAATGGTTCAGGCTGCAGCCAAGGTAGATGAGATAGAGGAACGGTGATGCCTCGATGGGGATGGGCCTGAAATAGCCAATAGCTGACGAGCGAATTTAGGGGGGAAAAGCGTTATACAAAAGGAGGCTTGAATGGGAAGATTATTGGAAGAGAAGGTAGCCATAGTAACCGGTGGTGGCCGGGGGTTGGGCAAAGCCTACTGTCTGCAGATGGCTAAAGAAGGTGCCAGAGTACTTGTGGCCGATATCCTTGACCGAGAGGCAGGAGAAACCGCCAGTGCAATCAAGGCAGAGGGTGGCACTGCTTTAGCAATGAAAGTCGATGTGACCTCTGAGGCAGATACCCAGCGCATGGCTGATAAAACAGTACAAGAGTTCGGTCGAATCGATATCTTGGTAAACAACGCTGGCTACTACTATGGAGTGGCAAGAAAGCCATTGGATGAAATCTCGTCAGAAGAGTGGGACCAGGCGATGTTGCTGAATACCAAGGCAACTTGGCTATGCTGTGAAGCAGTATTTCCCCAAATGAAAAAACAGGGTAAAGGCAAGATTATTAACGTATCTTCCGATGTAGTCTTCGCGCCCACGAAGCGCATGGTCCACTACGTTGCTTCCAAAGCCGCGGTTATCGGTATCACTCGATCCCTCGCCGGAGAGCTAGGAGAATATGGCATCTGTGTCAATGCGATAGCCCCTGGCCTGATTGATACTGAAGCAAGCCGGTCTTGGGTACCCAATATTGAGAAGTATGACGTAAGTTCCATACCTATGAGACGTCTCGGCCTGCCCGGAGATGTGGTTGGGGCTGTCATCTTCTTTGCCAGCGATTATAGCGACTATGTTAGCGGCCAAACGCTAATAATCGACGGCGCAAGGCGGGTGCATTAGGTGGCATTGAAACATGCAAGTAACCGGGCGGACAGTCCGTGAATGCTTCTACTAATGACAGGGTTGGCTTTTTCATCTCCGCGTAACAAAATGACTTTCACCACGGGGCCAAATTATACAGAAGTGCCACTACAATAACTTGATGTGTAAGGTCTTCAAGGCATGATTCTTCCTGTTGCCTCGGTGATGACCAAGTAGGCTATAAAGCCATCGGTTTCTCTGGTGGGCATGCGGGGACGGTGGCCACCCGTCACCTGCACGAGAACATTTTTGAGCGGTGCCGACTCCTCAGTAAAAAAATCGTGAAGACCCCCTTACGCACCTCGGTTTCCTCTTGGTCAGCATTTGGGTTCGATATGGAGCCCCTGGCAGCTAATGAGCTGTGGATAAGACATATGCTGGCTTGTGAGATAAAGAGCTTTTGGTTCTGTAACTACCAAAACATGGTGGACAGGAAGTAACTTTTCAGCAGCCTCTATCCCATTAGCCCCGGAAGCCACAGTGCTAGCCGAGGGAAGGCCATAAGCAAGCCGATGGTGACTATACACATGGCGAAGTAAGGAATGGCAGCACGGATAATATCAATCATAGTTATATCTTCCGGTACCACGCCTTTTATGGTAAAAAGGAGCATCCCAAAAGGTGGCGAAAGCGTTGCGGCCCCTAGATTGATGAGCATCATAGTGCAAAACCAGGTCATGTCAAACCCAAGGATGTTAATGATTGGCATGAAGATAGGAACGGTGATCATGGTTATTGAGATTAGATCCATAAAACAGCCAAGAATGATAATAACTATCTGCATAGCCATTACTATAACAATAGAAGGCAGTGTAAGTTCAGTAGCAAACTGTGCCAAAGCAGCGGTGCAACCGGTATAGGCCAGGATCTGGCTAAAAGCTACCGAACCTATGATTATCATCATCACCATTACAGTGACCTGTACGGAGCTGGTAAGGGTTTTTCGAAGGGCACTCCAGCTGAGCTTCCGATAGACAGCAACTAAAATGAACGATGCCAGCGCTCCCGTAGCAGCGGCCTCGGTGGGAGTGGCTACCCCCATGAAGATAACTCCTGTTACCAGGAAGACGACGCCTAGCAGGGGAAGAATATAGCGCAAAGATGCTATCCTTTCCATAAATGAGAACCGTTTACCCTCGTATTTGGGCGCCGACTCGGGGTGACGTATAGCCTGGAATAGGATGTAAGAAATATATAAGCCTGACAATATTAGGCCTGGAATGACGCAAGCAATGAGCAAGTCACCAATAGATGTTTTTGCCAAGCCTCCTAGAATCACTGCCATAGCAGACGGGGGAATGATCATGGCTAGGCCACCGCCGCCCAGGACAGGCCCCAATGACATTGCCTTACTGTAGCCCTGGCGCCTCATCTCCGGGACAAAAACAGAGCCCAACATGGCAGTTGTTCCCATAGGCACACCACTTACCGCGGCAAATACAGTACCAGACGCTACTGATAACACGCTCAGTCTACCCGGGACACGCCCGACCCACCGGTCTAGGGCATCTATAACAAGCCAGCCGGCTCCAGAGTGAAAGATTATCATCCCCATTATGATGAAAAGGGCGGTGGGAACTAGGATAAAGTTGTTCAGCATTTGAAAGGCGCTGGGTACCACCATCATAAAGCCTGTCGCCCCGCCCATCCAAATATATATGGCGATAAAGTTCAGCGTTATAAAAGCAAAAGCTACCGGCAACCCCGAGAAAAAAAATACAAATAGTAAACCAAGCATTATGAAGAGAACAAAATACCACTCCAAGGTAAAGCCTCCTAGAGGCCAAGTTTAACTTGTTACTTCGCCTGCTTTTCCTAACTTATTAGCACTTAAAGAATGCCAAAGATTATATGCTCTTCGGCCAAACTGGATGCAAAGCAAGAGAAAGGCAAAGGGAATGATCGCGTAGAGGGGGGCAAGTGGCACCTCCACCTCGTGATAGAGAAAGTCGCCCCGCACATAGGCTGTCCAGGTTGCTTCCACGCCTTTCCACATAAACAAGGCACAGGCTAATAAGGCAATGGATGATGTGACAATGTTTATGATTGTCTGCGTCCTAGGTTGAAAACGTATCAGAATTGTGTCAATCTTGGTGTGGCCCTCTATCTTTAACACCCAGGCTGCCCCTAATAGAACGAGAGCATACTGCATATACCCGGCTGAATCAAGTACCCACTTGGTAGGCGCAAGAAAGAAATATCTCATCACGACTTCATAGGACATGGAAAGCATCATTAAGACAATAATCACTCCAGATGCGTAGCCTGTAACTAGAAGTACCTTGTCAAATATCTTGGATAAGTGCTTGCTTACTCTTCCCACTTGCCCCCTACCATTCTCTGTTGTCGCCTCCAGTTGGCAAAATTTCTTACTCCCCTTAGAAGGAATTTCATTAAGGGGTCAACTAGATAAAGCCGGCTAATACCACGCCCGCGCTTTATATCAAAACGGAGCACCCCGGTTATGCACCAGTCTTCACATAATGCTGATTAATAGCCCAAATATGGCTTGCTTAATTCATAAAGCTGTGGCACCCAATCGGGGTCTCTCTCGCAAAACTTCCCCCAGATGTAATCGGTGAAGGCGTACATGAACTTGTCTGCCTCCGCTGGCGGCAACTCAACTATCTCCATTCCTCCCTCAGTTACGAGTTTCTCCACAACCGCATCTGTAGCCGCTTCAAAGTGGTCAATAACCCCCGCCTCTGTCTCGATCATTTTGTCAATGAGCAGCTCTTGCACATCCTTAGGTAGCCCTTCCCAGCGTGCTTCATTCATTAATATCATTCCGGTGGTCGTAAGGGGCATCCACGGTTTGAGGAGATAATGGGAAACCTCGTAGAGTCCGTAATCCCACGGAACCGTGGCGAGGGGACAAGGAATGGCGTCAACTTGCCCCGTTTGCAGTGCTATGTAAAAGTCGGGCACCTGCAGGGTTGTCGTTGACGCTCCAAGATAGGTGAGTGCCTCAGTGAACATTGGCAGCGTGTGCATTAGTAGCCCCGAGAAATCAGCGCTGGTAATCGGCTCTTTTGATACTATAGTGAAAGGTTCGCCTCGCGTAGTAAATCCCAGAAGGGTAACTCCCGCTTCTGCGCGGTGAAACTCGTCTGAGAGGGCGGTGATACCAATCTCCCTCATCTTGACGGGGTCAAAGGGTTGTGCGTAGTACAACGGGACAGAAGCAGGACATAGCCCGCCATAATAGCCAGGCGTGGTCTTAGTCATATCGTAGACACCATCCCTGACCAGCCCCACCTGCTCAGTAATTGCGGCTACCTCGGGACCACCCAGAAAGTCAATGAATACCTTTCCTTCGCCTGCCTCGTTCACCTTGTCAACCCATACATGTACCTCGTCATTAAACGCGACATTCAGTGGCCAACCGCTAACCAGTGTTAGCGTAATTTCCTCGGCCGGGGCGGCAGGACAGGCAGGAATAAGCATTACCATCAGGATAACTATCAGGAAAACCGAGATAAGAAGGCTAATTTTTGCCCCGCGACCCTTAAACGACGACCATTTCATTTGTTCACCTCCAGTCTATTTCATTATTTTCAAGCTCGGAATCATTTCATTTGTTCACCTCCATCTGTAGATTCTGTATCGGTTTAGTCCTTCCTAATAAATTACCAGGGGCAGGATGATACAATTTCACCCCGAAAAACGATAACTTTCCCACATTATAACACGCCCTGTCAAGCCTAATTTTATCGTCCTCCGGAATACACTCCGGAATACAACCCCTCCCTGGTTGCCAGGGGCAGGGTGATATAATTTCACCCCAAAATGTGGTAACCTTCCACATTATAACACGGCCTGTCAAGCCTAACTTAATCGTCCTCCGGAATACACTCCGGAATACAACCCCTCCCTGGTTGACAAGGAGGGAAGGTAGTTGTAGACTCTTTTCTGGGTGTGGCGAAGATAATCAACCTTTTAATGCAACCCGTTTAAGATATACTCGACCAGAAAAGGTAATCTATCTACTGGGTAGTGACACTAATGGCTGAAAAGTGGATATTTTGGTGTGAAGAAATAGGGCAAGAGAATAATGATCTAGTGGGCAAGAAGTGCGCCAATTTAGGCGAAATGACTAAGTTGGGTTTGCCTGTGCCCCGTAGCTTCAGCCTGTCACTCAAAGCTGAAGAAAGATTCCTCCAGGAAACAAATGCTGACCAAGAAATAAGGCAATACCTGGCTAGGTTTGGGGGCAAGTTGCACGGGCTTAAGCAGTATGAGGAGGTAAGCAAAGGGCTACGCCAGATTATCGAGACCAAGGAAATGCCCGAATATATGAGGGAGACTATAACGTCATACTATGACCTCCTGTGTGAACGATGCGGGGCTGAGGTCGCCACTTCGGTAAGGTCAGCTGGTACCGTAAGCCATCCCGGACAGTATGAAACCTATCTCAACGTCAGGGGCAGGGACGAGGTGCTGCGCAGGGTGGTGAAGGTCTGGTCGAGTATATATAATACACGAACTATATCCGCTCTCAATCGCAAGGGGCTGCCAGTAGAAGATTCTCTCCCTATCGGCGTCTGTGTGCTGGAGATGGTAAATGCTCGTTGTGCCGGGGTTGGGTTCACCTGCGACCCGGTAACAGGTGACCCAGGCCACGTAGTGATCGAGGGCAACTGGGGTTTGGGGGAGAGCGTGGTCAGCGGCATCCTAACCCCGGATAAATATATTGTAGAGAAAAATACCTTAAACATAATAGACAGGGCAATCGGCGACAAACAAATGCAGGTGGTGGCCACTGATAAAGGGACTGTGGAACAAGAAACCCCACCCGATAAACAATGCATATCCTGCTTGACTGATGACGAGGTGGTGAGGATAGCCGAATTGGCTAAGAAACTGGAAGCGCACTTCGGCGTGCCCCAGGATATGGAGTGGGCAATCAGCGCTGATTTTTCCTCCCCAGACAATATCTTTCTGCTCCAGACCCGCCCTGTTGCCGGGATAAAGGCTAAAGCACCGCCGAGCTCCACAGCACGGGTCATAGATGAAGTAATAAGAGCAACTTACAACCTGTAACTCTGTTCGGATTAGCGATTATTCGTGGGCTGATTTTAAGAGAGGTAAGACGAGAGGAATGGTAACTTTTGACCTTAGTTTTACATCACCGAGTGCCTTATTTTTAGTACCCTGATGACAACCTATTGAGCCTGGCGGGTTATAATACCTGCGCAGAAAGGAGGAGAACATGGCGGCGTGTTACGGCTTGACTCGATATGAGTTCGACCCGGTGCAGGATGTAGAGTCTTACGGAGTGTGGATGGCTGATCTAACCCATTTCCCGAAACCTCCGCGTCCACTCAATGCCATGCTGTGGTGTGATGGCGTCTGTATGGGCAGCCAGTGGGGGGCGGAGCAGATATCTATGCCTGAGACCAAGGGACAGGACTGGAGGATTATAGATGGCTATATTTATTTTACTATAATAGTCTCCAAACCAGAGGAGATTCCACAGCGTGGGAAGGTATTTGCTGAAAAAATAAAGCCGCTGCTTATAGATTGGGACAAAGAATGGCAGAAAGAGATGTCAAGGTGGATGCCAATCGTTGAGCATTTCCAGGCATTTGACCGAGAGCGAGCCAGCAATGTCGAGCTTTATGAGCACCTTGAGGACTTCTTTGTTCGAGTCCATTACGGATGGCGGCCGATACACTTTTATTGGATGGAGCCCACATTTGGTCTTTTTATCCGATTTGCCGAGGTCTGCCAGGAGTTGCTCGGTATGGACGTAGAAGACCCCGCATTCAAAAAGCTGGTCTCCGGCTTTCCCAATCGCCTGTTTCAGGTCAACCGGGACCTGTGGCAATTTGGCGACAGGGCACAAGAATTAGGGCTGGCTGAACTCTTCCTCAATACTAAGGATGATAAAGAGCTGCTGGCCAAGCTTGAGGAAAGCGATGCCGGCCGGAAGTGGCGTGGTGAATTCCTTGACTGGCTCAAAGTCGAGGGCTGGAGGAACCTTGACCTGTGGGACATATGTAGCCCAACCTGGATTGAAGACCCTAGCCTGGCACTGCGCGATGTAAAGCAGGCAATAGCCAAAGGCGGGACTTTCGCCCTTAATGCCCAGCGAGAGCAATTAGCCAAAGAGCGTGAGGAAGCAGAGCGGGAAATACTGGCTAAAGTTCCCGCGGAACAAAAGGAATACTTTGAGAGGCTACTACGGGTGGCACAGAAAGCAAGTGTCTTCAGCGAGGAGCATAACTGGTATCTTGACCAACAAGCAATAGCCATCGGGCGGCACGTATTTCTGGAAATAGGCAGACGCTTTGCCCAAAATGGTGTCATTGACCAGCGCGATGACATATTCTTCCTGTTCCCTGACGAGATGAGGAAAGCCCTGATAGTTATGGAACGAGTTAACCTCCGCCCCTATGTCAAGGCGCGCAAAGAGGAGTGGGAGGGTTACTGCAAGCTCGAGCCCAAGCTCATCTACGGAGATATGGCAAACTTACCCCCAATGGCAGCTCGCCGCGCTAGCGTTATATCTTCGCCGCCCCGGGTCAAGCCCGAGTTAGCCGCTGACCTCTATGGCGCCACTACCGCCCCAGGCGTCGTCGAAGGGATTGCCCACGTTATCCTCAACGAGAGGGATTTAGACCAGCTAAAACCGGGGGAGATACTGGTCACAGTAGCTACAAGTGTCCCCTGGACGCCTGCTTTCAGCATCGTCGGGGGTGTGGTCACCAATGCCGGCGGCAGCTTGTCCCACGCCGTACTGGTAGCCCGGGAATATGGGATCCCGGCTGTTATCGGCACCCGGGAGGCGACCAAGAAGATTAAAACCGGTGATCGGGTTAGGGTTGACGGCGATATGAACGCGGTTTATATCCTAGAGAGTGCGGGCTGAGCGGTAGGCAAAGTGGGTGGCTGATGAGAGGCAGATGGCATCAGAGGGGATAATCAAGAGCTGTTGCAATATTTGTTACCGGATGTGCGGGGTGCTTGTGCACCTTCGTGGTGGAAGAGTAATCAAGGTTGAAGGTGATCCCGATTGTCCTGTGAACAGGGGCGAACTGTGCATAAAAGGCCCGGCAGCAGTGGAACGCCTATACCACCCCGACCGCCTCAAGTATCCGCTGAGGAGGGTAGGGGCGAGGGGTGAAGGCAAGTGGCAGAGAGTCCAGTGGGATGAAGCCCTGGAAACGATAGCCGGAGCAATGAACAGCGCCAAAGAGGGATACGGAGCGGAATCAGTAGCCTTCAGCAACGGAGACCCCAAGGGATATGAAGCCTATATGGTGAGGCTGTGCAATGTATTTGGCACCCCCAACATATGTGACACCAGGCATGTCTGCTCGGTACCGCGGCGTATCGGTTCAAATATTACCAGCGGTCTAAATGCAGAGACGGGGACGGATTACACCCCAGACTTAGACTATCCTCCAGCGTGTGTCCTGATGTGGGGTGCGAATATAGCGGTTACTCACAACCCTAACTATGTGAAGCTGGAACGAGCCTTAGCCCAAGGGACGAAGTTCATCGTTATCGACCCTAGGAAGACAGAATTAGCTTCGAGAGCTGATATATGGCTGCAACTGCGGCCAAAGACTGACCTGGCACTGGCTCTCGGCATGCTGAACGTCATCGTTAATGAGGAGCTTTTTGATAAGCCATTCGTTGACAACTGGACAGTAGGCTTTGAAAAACTCAGGGAACACGTTCAAAGCTATAGCCCTCAGTGGGCTGCTGAGATAACATGGGTACCCGCGGCAAGTATTGTACAGGCAGCCAGGGCTTACGCAACCGCCAAGCCGGCATGTATCGAGGATGGCAATGCTATTGACGATGACATTAACAGTGTGCAAACGTCACGTGCAATTTCAATTTTAAGGGCAATCACCGGCAATCTGAGCGTTCCCGGTGGGGAAGTTGACTGCGCGCCACTTACCGTGGGCACCGCCCGTTATTTTGCCGCGGAAAAGCAAGGAACCAGCTTTATGATGGCGGAAAAAATGAGCGAGGAGCAGCGAAAGAAGAGGATAGGTGCCGATGGCAAACTGCTCCCGTTACCTATGTCCCAGTTCGTGCCCCCACAGCTTATGGTTAAAGCCATACTTACCGAGAAGCCGTACCCCATTAAGGTGCTTGGTATCCACGCTAATAATCCTCTCATTACCTGGAGCAACGGTAAGGAGACATACCAGGCATTAATGAAGTTAGATTTTTTTTACGTCGCTGATCAGTTTATGACGCCAACGGCTGAGCTTGCCGATGTTGTCCTTCCCACCACCACCTACCTTGAGGTGGATGACATCGCGATGAGGGCTCCCTTTGTCGTTGTGCGGCAGAAGGCAGCCCAGATCGGCGAGGCCTGGCCAGACAAGAAGATAATAAATGAGCTGGCCAAGAAGCTGGGTTTGTCCGACTATTTCTGGGATGACGTAAATGATGCCCTGGATATCATTCTGAAGCCCATGGGCATCACCTTTGATGAGTTTAGGAAGGTGGGGACCATCCAAGCACCCAAGGAGTATAGGAAATACGAGAGAGAAGGCTTTAAAACACCGTCAGGTAAGGTGGAGATTTATTCCGCCCGGCTTGAGGAATGGGGCCACGAGCCGCTACCGGTATACCATGAGCCTCCAGAAACACCCTACAGCGCACCCGAGCTTGTAAAGGATTACCCTCTGATTCTAACCAGTTGGCACCAAGCTCCATTCCGTCATTCGAATAACAGACAAATAGCAAGCTTGCGCTTCATAGAACCGGAGCCCACTGTTGAGATCCATCCCGAAACAGCCAGAGGACTAGGCATCGAGGACGGCAATCAGGTATATATCGAGACCAAACGGGGGCGTGTAAAGCAGCGGGCAGTGCTCACCGAGGGCATCGACCCCAGAGTTGTAGGGGTTAGCTACGCCTGGTGGTTCCCTGAGCAGGGCGTGGAGAGCCTGTACGGTTGGCAGGAGTCCAATATCAACATCCTGACTGCAAGCGAGCCGTACAACCCGGAGATTGGCTCGACCAATCTCAGAGGTATCCTGTGCCAGGTGTATAAAGTGCCTGAATGAACTATATGTTAGTCGGGGCAATACCTGTGCTTTTAGCTCGGTGAAATGAGAAAAATTTTCCATGTTTTAATGCTAGAAGGAGTTCGTGAAAATGCTAGAAGCAGCGGTCAGAAGCAGCATGGTGAAGAAGCTGGGAAAAATTGTGGGGAGTGAGTCTGTCTCCACTAATCAGGCCGACCTGTATATTTACTCCCAGGATATGACACCAGCCGAGCCGAGCTGGCCTGATATGGTAGTCCTGCCGAAATCGGCAGGGGAGGTACAGGCAATTGTGCGCCTTGCCAATAAAGAAAGGATACCGGTGACCCCTCAAGTTGCCGGGGAAAATATCGGGGGGCTGACCATCCCCCTTAAGGGCGGCATATTGCTCGACCTCAAAAGAATGGACCGCATCATAGAGGTAAACGAGACCGACATGTATGCCGTAGTCGAGCCCGGTGTGACCTTCGGCCACATAAAAGCCTACCTCGAGAAGCACCACCCCGACCTAATTTACACCTACGCCTTTTCCCCCCATTCGACCAGCATCCTGGCTAATGCCCTGGTGCAGGGATTGGATAATTTATCCTTCAGATATGGAGCCGCCTCAGGCTGGGTTGGTGGACTGGAGGTAATCCTGCCCACGGGGGAGCTGGTTAAAATTGGTTCCTGCGCCGTAAGCAAAGGGTGGCAGGCACTTGTCCCCTTACCAGAGCTAGCCGGTCTCTTTCTGGGATGGCAGGGCACCACCGGTATTGTTACCAAGATGGCGGTGAGCCTCTGGCCCAGGCCAAAACACTTGGTGGGACTGAACTTCCAGTCAATGGACTGGGATGGCACCTATGAGCTTCTGTGGACACTATCAAGAACCCGGATTCCCGATGACGTTATAGCCCTCTCCTATCCCTATGTACAGATGTCGAAGCTGGCCAAGGCAGAGCATAAAAAGGTTTCCCTTTATCCGGCCCAAACCACCAAGCCTGGTGAACCGGAGATGGTAATAACGGTAGAGATTTCGGGGAATACCAAAAATGAGCTCAATACCAAGGTGGAAGTCGTTGAAGAAACAGTTAAGGAACAGCTTAAAGATTTCGAGCTGATAGGGCCTCAGATTTCACCCAGCAAAACGGCCAGTTACCCAGAGCAGGCCTTGGGAATACTGAGTTCGGGGGGAGGTTTAACCTGGGTCGGGTGTTACGGCCCGATGAGCAATTGGCTTGAGACTGCTAAGAAGGGCTGCGCCCTTCAAGATAAATACGAACTCAGCCGGAGTTGCTACACCCGGATTATGAAGGAAGGGCACTTCGTCGGCCTGAGGTGGATGCTGCCTTTCGACAAAGGGGACCCCGAGATGGTAAAAAGAATCCGGGCGCTGTGCTCGGAACAGCTCGATATGGTTCTGGAAATGGGCTATATCCCATACAAGACACCGTTCTGGGCAATAAGAACGCTGGAAGAAAGGGCCGGCCCCGATTGGGTGAAATTGCACCGAAGGGTTAAGAAAATGTTGGACCCCAATAATATTCTCAATCCAGGCAGGTGGGGTGCACCCCAGGAGTAGCCGGCTTTCAGGTTAGACCGAGGAGGAAAGAATGGGTCTTGACGATGTAAAGGAATGGCTCTATGGATGCACGCACTGCGGAACCTGTAAGGATGTTCTTGGGTTATTTATTCCTTCCTGCCCCGCCGGGGAGAGGTTTAACCTTGAATCCTACTTTCCCTCTGGGAAAATATTCATAGCCAGGGCGGTCTCTGAAGGAAGGCTGTCCCTGGATGATGACGATATAAGAGATAGAATATACGCCTGCACCGGCTGCCTTTCTTGCCAGCAACAGTGCGGTGCCTACCACCACGAGCACATTTTCGAGATTGTCCAGGCCCTCCGTACAGAAGCAGTGACGCGGGGATTCCTTCATCCAGCGTATATGCTTATCTATTATGGCTTGAGGAAAGACGACAACGTGTTCGGCAAACCAAAGGCAGAGCGGGGGGACTGGGCCAAGGACTCGGCGGTAAAGTATGCCGCCCAGGAGAAAGTGGACGTCCTGTACCATGCTGGCTGTATGCTCTCGTTTGACCCTGAGCTCTGGGAAGTGCCGAAAAGCGCGATAGATATAATGAAGGCAGCTGGTGTGGATGTTGGCATCATGGGCAGGGAGGAAACCTGCTGTGGCGGCCGCGCCTATGAAATAGGCTACACTGGGGAGTTCACTAAGTATGCTCAGCACTGCCTAGAAACCTTCAATACCCTGGGCGTGAACAAGGTGGTAACCTCCTGCTCCGATGGTTACAGCACATTCAAAACACTTTACCCCAAGTTAGATATTGAACCAAAGTTCGAGGTGCTGCACATAGTGGAGTATCTTGACCAGCTCATAAAGGGGGGCAGGATTAAGTTTACCAGAGAGGTTCCGCTGAAGGTTACCTATCACGACCCCTGCCATCTGGGACGGCACGTATCCCCCGGTGTATATGAGCCCCCGAGAGATATATTAAAGAGCATACCGGGAATAGAACTGATAGAGATGGAACGTATCAGAGAAAACGCCTGGTGTTGCGGGGCTGGCAGCGGCGTCAAGCAAGCGGTTCCTGAGTTTGCCCTGTGGACAGCCAACGAAAGGCTAAAAGAGGCCAAAGCCACCGGAGCTACGGCGCTGGTTACCAGTTGTCCCTGGTGCGAAAGGAACTTCAAGGATGCCGTCAAAGAGTACGGTATCGAGATTGAGGTTTATGACATCGCTGAAATTACCCGGAAGGCAATCTAGGAAGGCGTCAATTGACAGCTAAGTGACATATTGTCGGTGTCTAGACCCTCCGCCTCAATTCCTGCAGATTTCCCAAGAACTCCTAATAAGGAAGCCTGCGAACACTTGACAACCTATAAAATAGATAATACAATACGCTTACAACTGTATACATAATTGTATGCAGAAAGAGGGCCAAAATCTATAAATAAAATTATAGAAAGGAGGTGCCCGAGGCATGTATGAAGCATCCCCGTTCGAGTTCGTTGAAGAAATTGACACGAAACTCACCCCCGCCTGGTTTGTTGATAACACCCATAAGCCTGAATTAGCCGATGCTGTCGGCATGAACTGGGCAGCGGACCTTTCACCCTACGGGTTCGGTTGGGCGGCGGAGAAGCTTTCCTTCCCCACCTGCCGTGGGATTATCTGGAGGTGCTATAAAAATCTGCGCTTCATGATTTCGCCCCTGGTTATCGAAGACCCTGAGGAGATAAAGCGGCGGAGGGAGAAATTCCGCGATGTAATAATATGGCTGGCAGACAACTTCGGGCCGGAATGGGAAAAGCTCAAAACGGAGATAATGGAGAGATACCAGCCGTTTCGTGAATTTGACTACGCTAATGCCACCGCTATACAGCTGGCCAGGATGATTGCCGATATACGGCACCTGGCGTACCGTATGATAGAGATACATTTCTGGGCACTTTACGGCTCCCTCTCTTTTTACAGTCTGTTCCAAGAGTTCTGCCGTGAGGAATTTGGTATCGACGGCTCGAATAAAGATTTCAATGACATGCTGGGCGGGCTGGACAGCAAGATTCTCCAGGGGGAGAGGGAGCTGTGGAAGCTGGCTAACATGGTTCGGAAACTTGGCCTGTTGAAGCAATTCGCAGCACCGGCCAGAGAGGTAGCCCCGGCGATTCGGGGCACTGCTAACGGCGACAAATGGCTGGCTGCCCTCAGTGATTTTCTTGATGAATACGGGTTCCGCTGCGAGCTTTGCTGGGTTCAGGCCAGCCCCTGCTGGCGTGATGACCTCTGCTACGCTATCGAGAAGGTCCAGCACTATCTTAAGAGGGAAGATTTTGACCCCTTTAAGCAGATGGAGCAAACCAAGGAAAACCGGGATATTGCGGTGGCCAAATACCGTAAGATAATATCCCCAGATAAAAGAGAACTCTTCGAACTGCTGCTGAAAGGCGCGCAGTACGCGGATATGGTCAACCAGGAGCATGATTTCTATTGCGAAATGCACTGCGATGCCTTTCTCCACATGGCCGTGCTGGAACTGGGCAAGAGATTTGCGCAGGCAGGTACCATTGATGACCCCTATGACGTCTTCTACCTATATATTGATGAATCCCGGAAGATGGCCCCGGCTCCGGAGCGCTGGCACCTGCAATCTCTTATTAACAAACGCAAAGCCAAAGCCAAGGAAGACCTGGCAAAGGGTATCCCCGATGTTATCAGCGAGACTATGAGCAAAGAAGAAGCCTATGACTGGATGGTCAGATCCCGGGACCCCAACATTATCTATACGCTGGTGGGAGAACTGCCCAAAGCACAGCCGGAACTGGGGGCGGATATTATCGGTATGCCCGGAGCTACCGGTATTGCCGAAGGGCCGGCCTGCCTAATAATGACCGGGGAAGACCTGGACAAAGTAAAGACCGGGGATATTTTGATTGCCCCCACCACCGGTATTTCTTGGACCACGGTCTTCGCCCTTGTGAAAGGGGCGGTTCTGGACAGGGGTGGTGCGCTCTCGCACGCCGCTATCGCCTGCCGGGAGTACGGCATTCCCTGTATCGTGAATACTTTCGTGGGCACGTCACAGATTAAGGACGGCCAGAGAATCAGGATAGACGGCGCCCGGGGTGCTGTCTATATTCTCGATAAAAGCTAGATGGGAGTTCTTGCCATGGATGGGAAACAAGCGCTATGGTTTGAAGAGATCGGTCAGGAAAGCTTTAATCTGGTTGGGAAAAAGAATGCTAATCTGGGCGAACTAACTAAGCTGGGGATACCGGTGCCGCGTGGCTTCGCGGTAACTATCAAGGCGGAAGAAGCCTTTTTAAATGAAACCGGTGCCTTGCAGACAATAAGGGACATGGTAAGTCAGGCGGGCGACCTGCGGAACATCTCGAAACAGGCGAAGCTGAGCGAAGCTATTCGAAGTATGGTAGAAAGTAAGGAAATCCCGGCGGCCATGAAGGCGGAAATCCTGAACGATTACCATGAACTCAGCGCTAAAAGCGGTAAATCCGGAGCGGTGGCGGTTTCCGTACGCTCCGCCGGTTCCCAGAGTCACCCCGGCCAATATGAGACAGTTCTCAACGTAACGGGTGACAAGCAGCTCCTCAGCATGCTCAAGAAAGTGTGGTCGAGCATTTTCAATAAGATAACTATCGCCAAGCTGGTGCAAAAAGGCATTCCTATAGACCAGTCCCCAGCTATCGGCGTAGGCATCGTGGAGATGGTGAATGCCCGGTGTGCCGGCGTCGGTTTCACCATCCATCCCATATCGGGTGATTTGGCTAATGTGATTATTGAATCTACCTGGGGGCTTGGAGAAGGCGTGGTCGGCGGGAAAATCAATACTGACCGCTTCGTGGTGGATAAGGCAAGCCTGAAGATAGTTGACAAGACACTCGGTGAAAAGAAACTGCAGGTGATTGCTGAGGGTAACCAGGTGATAGAGAAGGAAGTCCCGCCGGAAAAACAGGCGGTGTATACGCTCAGCGAGGAAGAAGCCGGAGCTATCGCCAAAATCGGCATGGAATTGGAAGCCCATTTTAAAGAACCCCAGGATTTTGAGTGGGCGGTGGATGACAGCTGGAAATTCCCGAATAATATTTTCCTGTTGCAGACCCGTCCCGTGGTGGGCGTCAAGGACCAGAAGAAGAAAACTATGGAAGAACAACTGGGAGAGCTCCTTGAAAGGCTGTTTTAGTCTATTTAAAAGACATATTTTATAGAGGAAGGTAATTTTATTGATGGTGGCAAAAATTAGTATTGTAGACCAAAGCATACGGGATGCCCAGCAGAGCCTGTGGGGTTTACGTATGCCTACCGATATGATTTTGCCGATAGCGCCGGTTATGGACAAGGTGGGTTACAAAGCTATCGGCGTGGGGGGTGGCCGCGGTATGGTGGTAGCGGCCCGCTACCTGAAAGAAAACATGTGGGAGAGGTACCGAGCTCTATCCAGTGTCATGAAAACACCCCTGCGCACCTCTTTTGACCACTGGGGCCCTTTTAATTTTGACGTGGAACCGCTGGCCGCCAGTGAACTCTGGATCAAGCGCTGTATCGCCAACGGCGTGCGCAGCTTCTGGGTGTGCGATTACCAGTTGGCGATGGACAGGACCACTTACCTGGTGAACGTAGCCAGGGCGGAAGGTGCCGAAGTTGTGGGGGGTATCATGTATGGTTCGAGCCCGGTACATACCGACGAACTCTTCGCCCAGAAAACGGCCAAAATAGTGGGTATGGGAGGGGTCAGCTATATCCAGGTGGAAGACGCCAGCGGTACACTGGCTCCGGAACGTGTCCGGACTTTGATACCAGCCATGCAGGAGGCAGCCAAAGGGATACCGATAGAGCTGCATTGCCACTGCAACACCAGCCTGGCGGCGCAATGCTATGTCGAGGGTCTGAAGACGGGTATCACCACGCTGCACACGGCGGTTTCGCCGCTGGCCAACGATACGTCGATGCCTTCCACGGAAAACACCCTGAAGAATGCGGAAATTCTGGGCTTCTCGGAGGAGCTTGACATGGAAGCCCTGAAGGCAGAGTCTGACCATTTCCGTAAAATGGCCCAGGAGAAAGGGATGCGCATTGGCGTACCGCTGGAATACGACCTGTTCCAGTTTGAACACCAGTTACCCGGCGGCATGATGGGCACCCTCCGTAACCAGCTTGCTGAGCTGAAGCAGTCGCACCGCCTAAACGACGTATTGAAGGAGATTAGCAAGATAAGGGAGGAGTTCGGCTATCCCATAATGGCTACCCCGTATTCCCAGCTGGTGGTTGTCCAGGCGCTTTTCAATGTTACCTCCGGTGAGCGCTATAAAGTAAGCTCCCCCGAAATAGTCAAATATATCAAAGGCGACTTCGGGATACCCGACGGGCCGATTGACCAGAATGTCAAAGACAAGATTATGAACACCACCGCGGGGAAGAAATTTGCCAACTGGAAGCAGCCCGAGATAACCATCGATGACCTGCGTAAGCTCGAACCCGGCCTTTCAGATGATGATTTGTTGCTTAAAATAGGCAATCCGACAGGCGAATTCCTCTTGAAGCTCAATGCCCTGTATGGCATATAGTAACAAACAGCGGAGGTCACGAGAGAAACATGAAGAGTACTATAGTATTCCCGGCAACCCTTGATACCAAGGGCCAGGAGTCGCAGTATATCAAGAATCTGATTGAAAAAAACGGCTACAATGTTATTACCATAGATGTGGGTACCGGTACAAGGGGAGACCTGGTGTTCCCGCCTGACTACCCGCGGGAAGCAGTCGCCAAAGCTGCCGGCAGCAGCATGGAAGAAATACTGGACCTGGGCAAAAAAGGCAAGGAAAATCTGCTTATGGATATGATGGCGGAGGGGGCTGCTGTAATCTGTCAGCAGCTATTGAAAGATGGCAAGCTTGACGGCATCATATCAATCGGGGGCAGCATGGGCACTAACCTGGGCACGAAGATAATGAAAGCCCTGCCCTTCGGCATCCCCAAGGTAATGCTCTCCACCTACGCTTCTGGAGATACCAGCCATTTCATAGGGACCAAAGACATCGCCATGCTGCCTTCTATCGCCGATATCGCCGGTCTGAACAGCATCACCAGTACCACGATGGCGCAGGCTGCCGGTGCGGTTATGGGCATGGTAGCCATGGGCAAAGTGAAAAGCTCGGCCAAGCCGCAAATCGGCATCACCACTATCGGCGGGACGACCGGCACCGCAATGAATGCCAAGAAATGGCTCGAGGGAAAGGGCTTCGAGACCATCATTTTCCACGCTAATGGCCCGGGGGGTAAATCCATGGACGAAATGGTAAAACAGGGGCTGATACAGGCCACTCTGGACCTTTCCCCCAGCGAAATCGTGGACAATATTTATGATGGCATGAATAACTCTGGCCCGGAGAGAATGGAAGCCGCCGGGAAAATGGGCATACCGCAACTGGTGGTCCCCGGCAATATTGACCACATCATCTATCCTTCTCCGGAACAAATCCCCGAGCGGTTCAAAAGCCAGCGCTATCACATGCACGGGCCGCACATCTGTGTGTTGCGCACGAAAAAGAAAGAGATGCTGGAAGTAGCCGAGGTTATGGCAAAGAAGCTGAACCAAGCCAAAGGGGAAACGGCCGTTTTGTTCCCCCTCCAGGGGATATCCGTTCTGGACAAGATTGTAGAAGAGTTCTACGAACCGGAAACCAATCTGGCGTTCTTCGACGCTCTGGAAAAACAGCTCAAACCGGAGATAAAAGTCCGAAGGATGGATGCGCATATAACTGACGCGGCCTTTGCCGAGACAGCCGCCGAGATGCTGTATGAGTTGATTGAGCGTTCGGGAAGCAAATCCCAAGGGAAGGTGTGAAGGAGCAAAATAATGACAAGCAAAGTCTATAATTCATTTCAAGAAGCGGTAGCTGATATACCGGACGGGGCTCTCATTCTCATCGGTGGCTTCGGCGGTATCGCCCCGGTCCCACAGAACCTGATCAAGGCGCTGGAGCTCAAAGGGACCAAGAACCTGACCATAGCATCCAACAACGCCGGCGGTGATGGTCAGCTCGGTCTGGGCAATATCGGGGGGCAGCCGTACTACGATCACGAGGCGTTGGTGTGGAACGGCCAGGTGAGCAAGTTCATTGGCGCCGTACCCGCCTCTATAGTAGTCTCCAAACCGAATGCCTTCGAGCAGATGTACCGTGAAGGCAAGGTGGAACTGGAGATAGTGCCCCAGGGGACGCTGGCCGAAAGGATTCGCGCTGGCGGTGCCGGGGTGGGGGCTTTCTACGTGCCGGTGGGGGTAGGCACCGTAGCGGAAAAGGGCAAAGAAAAGAGGGTTATAAACGGCAAAGAAATGGTTCTGGAGTATGGTCTTAGGGGTGATTTTGCCTTTGTCCGCGCGCATAAAGCGGATAGATACGGCAACCTGGTGTACAAAGGTGTCATGCGGGCTTTCAATGCCGTGATGGCCATGGCCGCCGAGACGGTCATTGCCGAAGTGGATGAAATAGTCGAACCCGGCGAAATCGACCCGGAATGTGTGGTCACCCCGGGCATATTTGTTGACCGTATCGTGGCAGTACCCAAAGGGGAGGCAACGCTATGAAACCCAGACTGGAAAGAGAAACCATCGGCTTGAGAGTCGCCAAGGAATTTTTTGACGGTGCCGTGGTGAATCTGGGTGGCGGGCTGCCCACCCTGGCCAGCAATTTCATGGAAGAAGGCAAGACGGTGTTCTTCCATAGCGAGAACGGCATGCTCGGTTTTGGGCCGGTGGAATATGAAGAAAGTGAACAGAGTGTTTACCGCATGAACGCCAGCGGGCAATTAGTGCAGGCCAAACCCGGCATGTGTTTCTTTAACCACGCCACCTCTTTCGCTATGATAAGAGGCGGCCATATAGATATCAGCGTGCTGGGTGCTCTCCAGGTCTCTGAGAAGGGAGACCTGGCCAACTGGATGATACCATCCCGGCAGGTCGGCATCATCGGCGGCGCCATGGACCTGGCGTTCAGCTGCAATAAGTTAATCGTGGCTATGGAGCATACCACTCCCAAAGGGGAACGAAAGATCCTAAAAGAATGCAATTATCCCCTGACGGCACCACAATGCGTTGACCTGATTGTCACCGACGTGGCCGTCATCGAGGTTACCCCGGATGGCTTGGTGCTGAAAGAGATAGCCCCGGGTTGGACTCCGAAGGATGTCCAGGAAATAACCGAACCGAAGCTAATCATAGCCAAGGACCTGAAAGAAATAACTTTATAGCGACAAGCTAAAGCATCAGCTCTAGAGAGATTAGACATGATGCCTCAATTTTCGCTGGCAGGTAAAGTCGCCCTGATAACGGGGGCGAGGCGGGGCATAGGCAAAGCTATCGCACTGGCTTTCGCCGAGGCCGGAGCCAACGTTGCCATATCTGACCTGGAGATTGCCGATGGTGAACTGGCCCGTAATGGGCAAAGTATCGAAGAAATGGGCAGGCGTGCCCTAGTCATACAGGCTGATATCACCCGGAAAGAGGATATCTATGAAATGGCACAGCGGGTTACCCGAGAGCTGGGAGGTATTGATATTCTGGTGAACAATGCCGGTATCCTCATAAGAAGCCGTATGCTCGATATGCCGGAGGCAGACTGGGACCGGATAATTACCACCAATCTCAAGGGCCCTTTCCTCTGCTCCCAGGTAGTCGGCAGGATAATGGTGCGGCAAAAAAGCGGCTGCATCATAAATATCGCTTCCGAGCACGGATACCTCTCCTCAATCGAGTTCGGCGCATACTGCGTCGCCAAGGCCGGGGAAATCATGCTCAGCCGGGTGCTGGCCCGGGAGCTGGGCGGCTACGGTATCCGCGTCAACGCCATTGCGCCCAACATGGTGAAAACGGAGATGATGCGTTTCCGCTGGAGCGATGACGAAGAGATGGAGAAGCGCCTGCGGGAGATTCCTCTGGGACGTATCGCTGTACCGGAAGACGTTGCCAGAGCTGCTGTATTTCTGGCTTCGGACGCGGCAAGTTACGTCACCGGTCATACTATCATCGTGGATGGTGGCCAGATAGCCTGATAAAACTATTTAATTTATTAGATGGGAGGGGGAAGATTGCCTAATGGATAATAAAGCAAAACAGTTTAAAGTAGAAGCCGGCGGGGAGACATTTATCATCAAGGTGACACCCCTTGATGCCGAGCCTGCTGAAAGTGCGGCAGCAACCACAGAGACCATGGCGACTCCTGTCCCAGCTGATACCGGCGTTACTGAGAAACCGAAGTTATATACCAAGGACACGGAAGGGGCCGTGGTTGCCCCGGCCGTAGGTATGGTGGTAATGGTCAAGGTGAAAATCGGCGACCATGTCAAAAACGGTGACGTTGTAGCCATAACCGAAGCCATGAAAGTACAGAACGAAATACATGCCACCCATTCCGGGACGGTACAGGAGATTGTCGTTCGGGAGAAAGATGTGGTTGATATTGATGATGTCCTGATGGTAGTTAAACCAGATGAGCAATAAAATATTAATAGCAAACCGCGGAGAGATAGCGCTACGTATTATGAGGGCCTGCCGCGAGTTGGGCATACCCTGCGTAGCGGTCTATTCCGAAGCCGATAAAGACGCCTTATTTACCAAATATGCCGACGAAGCCTACTATATTGGGCCTACTCCCGCTACCCGTAGCTATCTTAATATCCCGAAAATCATAGAAACAGCCAAGAAATGCCAGGCTACCGCTATACACCCGGGGTATGGTTTCCTGGCGGAAAACCCCGATTTTGCCCGTGCCTGCGAGGCGGAGAACATCAAATTCATCGGCCCAAACAGTCAGGTTGTGGAGCTAATGGGCAGCAAGCTGGCGGCTCGGCGGGAACTGAGTAAAGCCGGCATACCGATTGTCCCCGGCACGGAGGAATGCCTATCCTTTGAGCAATCCAGGGAGCTGGTGGCCGAAGTAGGCTATCCGGTCATGGTGAAGCCATCCGGCGGGGGCGGCGGCATCGGCATGACTATCGTCAATAATGAAACAGAGCTTGAGAAAGCGCTGGAAGCCTGTAGATCAGTGGCCGCTACCACTTTCACCATAAATGAAGTTTATGTAGAGAAGTACATAACTCGTCCCAGGCATATAGAAATACAGGTGCTGGCCGATAGCTATGGAAACGTGATACATCTGGGAGAGCGCGAATGCTCCATCCAGCGCCGCCACCAGAAGCTTATCGAGGAAACGCCGTCTACCGCGCTGACACCTGAAATACGCCGCCAGATGGGCGATACGGCAGTGAAAATCGCCAAGCTGATAGGCTATGAAAGCGCAGGTACCATGGAGTTTCTTTTCTCGGACGGCAATTTTTACTTCCTGGAAGCTAATACCAGGATTCAGGTAGAGCATCCGGTTACCGAATTGGTTACCGGTATTGATATCGCCAAGGAGCAGATACTGATTGCCCTGGGCAACCCGCTAAGCCTGAAGCAGGACATGATAAAAGCCAACGGGAGCGCCATCGAATGCCGTATCAATGCGGAAGACCCTCTGAATAATTTCTCGCCTTCTTTCGGGAAGATAAATGATTATCTGGCACCGGGCGGTATCGGTGTTCGCGTGGAAAGCGGTCTGCACGCCGGATACATGGTGCCATATTCCTACGATTCCCTGATAGCCAAACTGTTGGTCTGGGGGAGAGACCGCAACGAAGCGATTATCAGGATGCGGCGCGCTCTCTACGAATTTGTGATTACAGGCATTAAGACTAATATCCCTTTCCACAAGGCGGTTATGCAGAACCAGCGCTTTTTGGACGGAGACCTGGAAACGGGCTTCATCGAGCAGGAAACCGGCTTGCTGGATGTTATTAGGTCTATCGTTGCCGGTGAGAGCACGCTGGAGAAAAAACTGGTGACCGCCGGTCCGGCCTATAAGAAGCTGGCCATTATTTCGGCAGTGGTTGCTATGATGGCAGAGGAAGATAAAAATCCGGCAGATGATGCGGCCACCTATAACCAGATACTGGGCATGTTCCGTTAAGATTCCTTCGGAACGATAAAAGTATTTCAGGAGGAGATTTTTATGGACAAGGTCTATGCAAGCACTGATGAAGCAGTGGCTGACGTCTTTGACGGAGCTTCTGTAGCATTGGGCGGCTTTTTCCATGCCGGCAGCCCAGCTTACCTGATTCGGGCACTGGCCAAGCAAGGGGCTAAGAACCTGACTATAATAACCCAATCAATCGGCATAGGTAACTGGGAGGTTAATCTTTTGATTAACAACCATCAAGTGAGGAAAACGATATGTAATTATCCTTTCTTCCGCTCTGCCAGCAGGCTATCACCATTTGAGGTGCAGTTCCGTGCTGGCAAGGTAGAATGTGAAGTGTATCCTCTCGGTACTTTCATCGAGAAGTTGAGGGCTGGTGGCGCGGGGATAGCCGGTTTTTATACACCGACCGGGGCCGGGACTCTTGTTGCTGAGGGTAAGGAATGCCGGGTTTTCGATGGCAGGGAGTATTTACTGGAATTAGCTCTCAAACCTGACTTTGCCTTTATTCATGCTTACATGGCCGATAGATTGGGCAACATAGTTTTTCATAAGACGGCCCAAAATTATAATCCCGAGATGGCCAAGGCGGCCAAGATTACCATAGCCGAAGTGGAAAATCTGGTCGAGGTAGGGGAGCTTGACCCCAACCATATTCACCTACCCGGCATCTATATCCAGAGGGTGGTCAAGGTGGAGAAGCTTCAAATCGACGTCACTATCGAGCAGCCGCCAAAAGATGCATACGTAGACATCAAAGCGGGAGAGGATTTGATTTAATATGGCAAAGCAAGTCGGTCTATCTAGAGAGTTGATGGCATTGAGGGTAGCTAATGAGATACCTGATGGAAGTTATGTCAATCTAGGTATAGGAATCCCGACCTTGGTTTCTAACTGGATAGAGGGCAGGGACATTATCCTTGAGTCTGAGATCGGAATGCTAAACACCGGTCCCCTGGCTGAGGGAGAACAGATAGACCAAGACCTCATCAATGCCAGTTGCCAGCCGGTAACAGAACTGCGGGGGACGTGCTACTTTTCAACCTGTGAGTCGTTTGTCATGATTAGAGGAGGATACATGGATGTGGCCGTCTTAGGTGCCCTCCAGGTATCGGAGAAGGGGGACCTGGCCAGCTGGAACATCCCTTCATCCGGACGAGGCAAAATTGGCAACATAGGCGGTTCCATGGACTTAGCCGTTGGGGCCAAAAAGCTTATCGCGCTCACGGAGCACACCAACGCTAAGGAAGAATTCAAAATAATGAAGAGGTGCTCTTATCCTATCACCGCCAAGGGGTGTGTAGACCTGATTGTCACCAACCTAGCTATGATTGAGGTAACTAAAGAAGGGCTCCTGCTTAAGGAAGTTGCTCCGGGGTTAACTCCAAAAGACGTTCAGGCAGTTACTGAGCCAAAACTTACCATAAGTCCAGAACTGAAGGAGATAGAGTTTTAAGCCAACTGCGGTATTATGCTATCAGAATCAGTCAGAGATAAAGCCTAAGGAGAGATAGACTATGGTAGGCATCATTTCGTATGGGGCGTATATACCGATACACCGGGTAACTCCGGAAACAGAGGGGTGGGAGGCTCCTTATGAGAAAGCGACGGCGCATTTTGACGAAGACAGCATCACCATGGCCGTAGCGGCGGCCATCGACTGTCTGAGGGAAAGCAAACGGGAAGACATCGACGGTTTGTACTTCGCTTCAACCACCTCGCCGTATAAGGAAAAGCTGGCGGCGACCACGGTAGCCACAGCCGCCGACCTGCGTAGTGAAATCCTCACCTCGGACTGCACCAACTCGCTACGGGCGGGCACCACCGCCGTAAGAATGGCACTGGATGCGGTCAAAGCCGGCTCCGCCAAGCAGATGCTGGTCACTGCCGCTGATTGCCGGATGGGCTACCCGCGGGGCACCTTCGACCGGAATTTCGGGGACGGAGCCGCCGCCCTGCTAATCGGTGAGGAAAACGTAATCGCCACCATCGAAGCCACTTATTCGGTTTCCGATGAGATCCTCGACGTTTGGCGTATGGATACGAACAAATACGTGCACGCCTGGGAAGACCGTTGGGTGGCGGATATGGGCTATAACCGGGTTGTGCCCCTAGCGGCGAGGGAGATATTGAAGAAGAGCAACCTCACCATAGCGGATATCAGTAAAGCTGTTTTCTACGGCCAGGATCAGCGCAAACACGCTCAGATGGCGAAGATGCTGGGCCTGAAACCGGAACAGGTTCAGAACCCCATGTTCGGCACCGTCGGCAACACCGGGGCCGCCTTCAGCTTGATGATGCTGGTGGCTGCTCTGGAAGAGGCCGCCGCAGGTGACCGGATCCTCTGTGTCAGCTACGGTAACGGCGCCGACGCCTTCCTGCTTGAGGTAACCGACGCGATAGCGGCGGTGAAAGGCAGGCGGACCATAAAGCAAAACCTGGGCACAAAGATGGTCGTCGGCAGCTACGAGAAATACCTCAGCTACCGTCATATGTCCGCCGGGGAAGACGAGGGCAACTATACCAGCATCCCGGAGTGGCCTTCCGCGTCATGCATCTTCCGGGAGCGGGATGCCATCTACCGGCTGCACGGCGGCAAGTGCAATGTCTGTGGGACGGTGCAATACCCTCCGCAGAGAATCTGCACTAAATGCCGGTCTGCGGATAACTTCTCGAGCTTACGGCTGTCTGATAAAAAAGCCAAGCTATTCACCTATTCCATAGACAGCATAGCGGAAGCTCCCGCGTACGCGCTTCCCCTGGTAGACTGCATAATTGATTTCGAAGGGGGAGGCAGAGCCAATTTCATGATGACTGACGTAAACCCCAAGGATGTGAAAGTCGGCATGACAGTTGAGATGAGTTTTAGAAAAATAGCTACGGCGGGCAATATTCACAACTACGCCTGGAAGTGCGTTCCATTCAGAGGAGTCAGCCGGGAGGAGACAAAGTAAATGGAAAGCATTAAGGATAAAGTCGCCATCATCGGCATGGGCTGCACCAAATTCGGCGAAAACTGGGACAAGAGCGCTGAAGATATGCTCCTGGAGGCTACTCTGGAGGCATATGAGGACGCGGGTATAGAGCAGAAAGAAATCCAGGCGGCCTGGCTCGGCACCACCCGTCTCATAACCGGTGAGAATCTGGCCAACGTCCTGAAACTTGACTACATACCGGTCACCCGGGTGGAAAACCTCTGCGCTACGGCCACGGAAGCCCTCCGCAACGCCTGTTTCGCCATCGCTTCCGGCATGTACGACATCGCGCTGGCCATCGGCGTGGAAAAATTGAAGGACCAGGGTATCGGCGGTCTGGATACCTCCGAGATTCAGCCCTCCAGCCGCACCAGTTACCCGCTGGGTGCCGCCGCCCACTTCTTTGCCAGAATGGCCACCCGATATATGCATCACTACGGCTACAGCTATGAAGAACTGAAAAGGACGCTGGCCAAGATATCGGTGAAGAACCACCACAACGGCAGTCTCAACCCGAAAGCGCATTTTCAACGGGAAATAACGGAGGAGCAGGCGATGAATGCCCCTATTATTTCCTGGCCGCTGGGACTTTTCGATGCCTGCGGTGTGAGCGATGGCGCTGCCGCCGCCGTGCTGTGCCGGGCTGACCTAGCCAAAAAATTCCGGGATAATTACGTTCTGGTCAAGGGTATGGGGCTGGCCGTGGGCGCCCGTCAGGGATTCCTGCAACCGGCCTATGACTTTGTTCACGCCGAGGAAACGATACGTGCTTCCAAGCAGGCCTTTGACATGGCTGGCATCAAAGACCCTTTTAACGAGATAGACTGCGCCGAGGTGCATGATTGCTTCTCTATCACTGAACTGGTGATTTACGAAGACCTGGGCTTCTGCCCGCGGGGCAAGGGACCGGAATATGTGGCCGAAGGTACCTTTGAGCTGGACGGCAAGCTGGCGGTCAACACCGACGGAGGGCTGAAATGCTTCGGCCATCCCCTGGGCGCCAGCGGGCTGAGGATGGTCTACGAGATGTACAAACAGCTGCAGGGTAAGGCCGGCCCGAGACAGCGCAAGAACCCCACTCTTGCCCTGACGCATAACCTCGGTCTTAACCCCGGCAGTGCCATAGGGTCCGTTACCGTCATCGGGCAAAGGGACTAGAAGACATGGCACCAAGCCGCTATGCCGGTGCTTTGTATACCTTACACATCGCACCCCTTAGGTTGGTTGCACCCATCTCTCGATTATAGGGGGGCTTATCGCTGACCAGTATATTGATGTTGGATTGGGCCCAGCCATATAAACTGGTGATGTCATCCTCGGGAAACCACCAAGCATAATCAACGACGACCACCCGCGGGTCAATATCAGCCGTTAGAACCGCCTTTTGTTGGATTCTGCCCTGTTTAGTCTCAATATACACCCAGTCCCCATCGGCTATATCCAATTGCCTAGCGGTTTGGGGGTGAATTTGGGTGACCGGCACGGGGCGAGGCCCCCGCAGGCTGGCTATCTGTCTTCCCCACGAGTGGCGGTAGCAGCCGTCCTTCTTGCTGGTAAATACCAAGGGATATTCATCAAGGAGCTCTGGAGCGCTCAGGGGCGTATCTGGAGCTTCATAATAGGTAGGCAGTGGATCAAACCCGCCCTCCTTGAGCTGACTGGAATATAACTCCACCTTGCCTGACGGGGTTGGAAAGCCTTCAGACTGGTAGCTTCGGTACTGTTTACTGCCCACCAGCGCGCCTATTTTCCTTAACTCATCAAACGATATGCCGGCAGGCGTCAGCATAAAGTCCAGAGACTGCTCATCGGTGTCCCAGAAGTATTCTCCGAACCCCAATCTACGAGAAAGGTCACGAAGTATTTCGTAGTCGGAGAGGCACTCATCCACACGAGTAACCTTTTGCTGAACCAGCGCTACCGGCTTAGAATAGTGTGGTGCCACAACATCATTAGCCTCAAGATAGGTAGCCACAGGTAGTACTATATCAGCCATGGCCGCAGTCGGCGTCATGAACATATCAGCTACCGCCAGGAAATCCAGGGAACGGAACGCTTGGTAAACCTGTTTGACATTAGGATAGGTAATCATTCCGTTGCAACCCATGTTGTAAACGGCTCTAATACGGTACGGCTCCCCGTACAGTATGGCATTTATTACATCTTGGGGGGTGACCTTGATGTTAATCGGTATCAACTTATTGCTAACCGAACGCTGCCGCACTTCTGGTGGTATCTTCTCCATTAGGGCATAGGCCGGCGAGAGAGGGTCAAACGGCGTTTCTGACCATCGTATGTCTCCGCCCGGCGCATCCAGATTGCCGGTAATCGACCTCAGGATGCAGAGAGCCCGGGCGGTTTGAAAGCTATTCACCCCGTAGTCAATTCCATTACCCCAGTGGAGGCAAGCCGGCTTGCTTGTAGCGTAAAGTCTGGCTGCCTGTCTAACCGTTTCGGCTGGCACCCAGCTAATTTCAGCCACCTTTTCAGGGGTATAATCCTGAACGTGGGCTTTAAGCTCGTCAAAACCCACTGTCCAATTTTGGACAAAGTCACTATCGTAAAGGCCCTCATTTACTATCACGTTCATCATCCCCAGGGCAAGTGCCAGGTCCGAGCCTGGCCTCAGCTTCAGCCACAGGTCAACTTTATCTATCCCGTCAACACCACTCGGATTGACAAGGATTAGCTTTGCCCCACGTTGTAACGCCCTCACCATTCGCCGGTAGACATGTGGCAGGTTTGCCGCTAGGTTCTTGCCCCAGACCATGATGGTAGAAGGCGGATATTCGAAGTCAGGAATGGCATATAAGCCATAGGTCATTGCTGAAGCCCAAAAGCGGGGGATAAAGCAAACGTGCCCCTGCCAGGCCACATTTGGTGAGCCAAAAAGATTAGCAAATCGCATGAGATGTAACGACTGAGTACCCCCTTTGTAGCTTCCCTCTACGAAGGCAACTGATTCAACACCGTACTTGTCCTTAGCCTTGGCTAATTCACCAGCTACGGTGTCTAGGGCCTCATCCCAGCTAATGGGTGCCCACTTGCCCTCACCCCTCTCACCCAGCCGCTTAAGAGGACGAAGCAATCGGTCAGGATGGTACAGATACTCAAGCGATGCCAGCCCCTTCGAACAGATCATCCCCTCACTGAGTGGATTCTCGGGGTCACCTTCTATCTTGATGACGCGTCCGCTATCAACATGTACTAATACTCCGCAGCCAATCTGACAAACACCACAGGTGCTTCTTATAACTTCGACCATATCACTGACCCTCCAAAACATATGCTAGGGCAAATACCTACCCCGCTTTTAAGCAAACTAGAGTAGCAGCATAGCCGATTTGTCATTGTCTGGGCTGGTCTATAAGCTTCAATTCCCCCAAATGTGGGGGGCACTCCACAGCTGCGTCTCACAACTGGCAGAAATGTGACCTAGCCACATCATAAACCTATTTACCATCTCGGTCAACTCTTGGTCTATTCCAAGACAAAAAGTACCCTCCTTTGAAAAGGGTAATTGATATAACATCTGGAGCAGACTATAATAAAACCGGAAAGGGGAAACCAAATGGTTGCTAATAAAGAAGAAAAAACGATCAAGACGGCCTGCTCTATTTGCTACTGCGCCTGCGGCGTTCTGGCGAGTGTCAAGGACGGAAAGGTTGTTGGTATCTAGGGGGACCCTGACCACCCCAACAACAGGGGTAGCCTATGCCCCAAGGGTTTAGCCAATGAAATAAAGGCCAAAGGTGGTGAGGCTGTAGCTATAAAGACCGATATCTCGGATGAAAAGGCCACCAAGAAGATGGCGGAGAAGGTCATACAGCAGTACGGTAAAGTAGATATACTCATCAATAATGCTGCCGT
>Ga0315548_1000140_pt1 | contig 64604 bp, 61 predicted proteins | sample SalMarSW160110MG_2_FD_202540 | JGI IMG/M metagenome (GOLD analysis project Ga0315548, IMG submission 202540) | Salt marsh sediment microbial communities from the Plum Island Ecosystem LTER, Massachusetts, United States - Salt Marsh Sediment SW1601-110 ... | reverse complement strand
CGGGAACATTGACTTTTTGTGCTTCTTCCAAGGTGTCTGCCCTGATACACTGCTCATCCACTACAATAAGGTCGGCTAATCCACTGCGTATGTAACGCAGTTGCCAAGAAATGGGACCAACGATCTTAGCCGAGGTACTGTACCTGGTGATGTCGATGGCTGTACAACATATCCCAACGACTTCTACTTGGTTCAAGAGACGCTTTTTTGTCAGGTAATCAATTATTCCAATGCTGGAAGGAACGTTATGACCTATGACAAGAATTGTGGGTTTTTTGAAATCTGCTATTCCGTAGCCTAATTCGATAAGTGGAGCTTCGGGATCAGCTTTTGGAAAATTGTAAACTGAAATCTGGGCTATATCCGCGATTTCCATTCCAACTTGATCTGCCATTCCAGCGTGGAAAGCTTTTGACTCAAAATCAATGTTGCTTCCTTCTTGCCCAGTGTGGGTAGCAGAAAGGCAGTGGGTAACTTGTTCTTCAGCCCAATCTATGGCATCCTCCAAATCTCCGAGGGTTTTAGGTCTGATGCCGCAGACCAGACGTGTTACCGGCGCTTCTATGTCTATGTTTAAGCCTCCTTGGTCGAGGGGGGCGTCTTCTCCAAATTTTTCTATCAGGTGATGAACTAAGTGTCGGGCGTGGGCTGTGTGGGTGGCGGCTCCGATGCTGCAGGCGAGGAGAACAATCCGCGACTGCTGGGCAGCCATATTCAATCCACATGCCCCTCGCTTGTCTCCTGATAGGTCACACTTTCCGAAAGTGCATAGACAGCAGACGTCACAGAAGGGCAGATAAAATGGTTTGTAGCGGTTGAGAAGCTTGAAGTCCCAATCTCTTAAATCAGTTATTGACGGGAAAGGGGTTGGACCTTCAGGTTCTTCCCAGGTTTCATCGACGATCTTGCCGATGGAAATGTCCAGATCCTTTACAACCACAACGTTTGTCTTCAATTCCTTTGCTTTCACACGCAAATTTTTCTTAGTCAAGCGTTTAATCACCTTTAAACTAGTTAAGAATGTAGTGAATTACGAAAAGTCTTATTTAACTTTTCGGAAAACGAGCACTTAGAAGCCTTTGACCCAAAAAACGTGTTATTTTAGGTGAAAACGACTTAATCGGACTGGGATTCTTCTACATCTTTCCACCATTTTTTAGAGTCGACTTTCCTCTTCACAAGTTTTTCAGCAAACTGGAGTTGTCTCTCGTAGAGGTGCAGATTTTTTGAGTGGGCAACTGTTTTACCGGGTTTCACACCTATTTCGTTGGCCATGTGCTCCTTAAGGATTTGTAGCCCAGCTAGGTTGGCTGGTAAACCTGCATAGCAGTCCCAAGATCGGAAGTATGGGAAGAAGTGGAGTTTGTCATCGCATATTTCTGTGTCGATGATAGTTAGACAGGGCGGGTCGATTATGTGCAAGTCTTGGGGTATCCGAAGCACTATGATGTTTTGTCTGTCACCCTTGAATTCTTTGTATTTGTTTACAACCTCTCCTATTTGATCAACGGGTTTCCTCATTCTTTCTCCGTAGGTGTAGCTTTCTTCTGGGCTTTTTTCTGGGAGGAAGAGGTAGGATAGATAGACTTCTTCAACGTATTTTAGGTCGCAGGGAGCCTTCTCATCAATCAAGGGTCGATGCTCCGGATGTTCTATCTCAAGGCTAACTGACAGCTTCTTTGTCAGAGTAATTTCGGAGCCCTTTTCAACCCTAAACACGTCTCCTTCTCTATAGATCAGATTCACTGCCTGATACCAAGCGCTGGGCAAGTCAAACGCCTTTATTTGGACATGCTTCATAATTTTATGAATGGATGTTTTGGGTTAAAATCGTTTTGCACTTATCAAAGAAGCTGTTGGATAAGGTGTGCGCCTTCTTTGAAGAGTTAAGTCTATTCACGTAAAGAGAAGATTGAAAGCTTTTATGAGTAAGTAAGTGGTGTATGTTGAAGAGATATAGGTAACTGGAGTTTGTTTATGGAGATTCAGGAAATGGTTGATCGCGTAAAAGTCATCTTCAATCCCATGGATAAAATGGTTGAGGTAGAGCGGGGGACGATACTGCTGGATGCAATCAGAGAGGCGGGCATAAACATTAGAAGTATATGCGGCGGAGACGGCGATTGTGGAACATGTAAAGTGATTCTCAACAAAGGCGAAGTCTCCCATGTATCAACCAAGTATAAAGACTGGCTTTCGCCTCAGGAAATATCTGAAGGCTACTATCTTGCTTGCCAAATCCGCATCTTAAGCGACGGTGAGTTTACAATTCCTGTTGAAAGCCGAATCGCCAACCCTAAAATACTTCTCAGTTCGGAAATGACCATAGATGAACTTGATCCCGAGTCCAAAAAATATCTCGTCACCTTGCTACCCGCCCAAGGTGGTGAGCATCGCCAGATTAGACTTCATGATTACTCAGGTCCAAGCCCAAAGGTTAGCGACGACATCTACGACAAGCTTGTTCAGATGAAAGAACCAATAACGGCGACCTTAAGCAGAGGGAATACGCCTCCTGAAATCATCCATGTTGAATCAGGCGACAGAACAGGCTCAAACTATGGTCTTGCCATCGACGTTGGAACCACAACAATCGTGGTGCTTCTTATCGATTTGACGAATGGGAAGATTTTGGGCAAAGCTTCGGCGTTGAACAGCCAGATTACCTACGGGGAAACATTAGTTACCAGAATCGCTTTTTCGCGTAAAGCCGAAAATGGATTGCAGAAGCTCAAGCAGGCAGCGGTCCAAACCATAAACGATCTAGTGAACAGCCTTACATCCAGCGCTGGAATCAAAAACGAAGAAATCACAAGCGTTTCAGCGGGTGGAAACACGGTTATGAACCACCTGTTAGCTGGGGTAGACGTAGATTACCTTTGGTTTGTGGATGCAAACGACAAGGTTCCCAGGAGCCCAATCATCAAAAAAGCTAAGGAACTGGGGCTCCACACAAACCCGGAGGCTCATGTTTATTGTCTCCCCAACGTGAGTCGATTCTTGGGAGGAGACGCCATCGGTGACGTAGTAGCCTCTGGAATGTATGATGCTGACGAAATATCTCTTTGCGTTGATATGGGAACAAATGGGGAAATCATCTTCGGAAACAACGATTGGCTCGTCTCATGTTCCGTCGCATCTGGTCCCGCCTTCGAAGGGGCAGGCGTCAGATTTGGGATGCGGGCGATGCGTGGCGCAATAGAACACGTTAAAATCGACCCTGAATCCCTTGAGGCGAAATACCAGGTTATCGGCGACGAGCCGCCAAGGGGCATCTGCGGCTCAGGCATCATCGACGCGGCAGCGGAGATGTTTCAGGTTGGCGTCCTTGATTTCAGTGGAAAGATTGTCGCGGGGCGAACGCCGCTGGTTAGAGAGGGGAGAAATGGACTGGAGTATGTTCTAGCTCCAGCAGAGAAGACGGCGATCGGTAAAGACATAGTGGTAACCCAGCAGGACATGGAGTATCTCATGGACTCCAAGGGAGCCGCTTTGGGGGGGATAATGGTTTTGATGAAGAAATTTAGGTTCTCAATCTACGATGTTAAGAACTTGTATCTTGCAGGAGCTTTCGGAGCGTACACTGATCTCAAGAATGCGACTAAACTGGGGATTTTTCCCGAGTTCCCGAACGCGAAGACCCGCCCAATCGGCAACGGCTCACTTTCAGGCGCCTACGCTACACTTTTGTCGATGAAGAAGCGAGAACATGCTAACGCCATAGCACAGAAAATGCTGTACATCGACCTTCTTGCAGACTTGATGTTCGCGGAAACATACTCTGAGGCAATTTATATCCCAGGTCCTAAGGAGCTTTTCCCAAGCTATAATCATTAGCTTGCAGAAAAATTTCTGGAAATGCAAGTATCGCGGGCTTTGTGTTTCAAACTAACCGGTTCCCGTGAAATGAGACGCAACAGGCATTTCACGAAGAGTCTACACTATCTTTTGTAGGAATTCCAAATATTCTATTTGCTTTGTGAGTTTAAAGCAGCCTTTTTTAGCTCTATTCTCTGGATATTCTCAGACTTGGACAGTATACCTTCAACCCTGTTCTTGTCCCAATTTGGGTCTCTTCTGAAGACGTCTATGGCAATGTCATAATATGTTATAGCTTCGTCTGATTTTCCAAGTTGGACAAAAATATCGCCCATAAGTTCGAAATGATCGTAATGGTTTTTGTCAAAATCGGTAAGTATTTTGCATAGTCGATAGGCTTCAGGCCAGCATTTTTTGGAGCATTGGTCTTTAACTAAGAAATTTAGAGAAAATCGAATTTTTTTCTTAAAGCTTTTTTGTGCATTTTCCGATAATTCAATATTTGGGAAATCGAAAAAACCGTAATTCGGAGTTACCCCCTTTCCTCCTCTGGCTATTACTTCAGGAATTCCGTTAGCGATGCTAACACGTATTGTATCATTTTTAATTTTTTGAATGAACGCGATATTTATGCGATTTGCTTTCCTTAAGGTTTGTGACTTTTGCACCTTCAAGGTTATGGTCTTATTGTTTTTCTCCAAGTTTCTTTTCCAAGTTTCTCTATTATCTTCTACAGAAATCCAGTAGCAAATGTCTTCGGAAATATCATAAATAACAATAAAAACGGGAGATTGCTGATTCAACCAAAATATCACAGTTTCTCGCTTTATTGACTTTTTCCAATCATCTTTTATACATTTAGAGGACTTAACTTCAACCCAGAACGGTGTTAGGGGTTTGCCCTTATGAATCAAACGGCAGTAGTAGTCTATCGAGTATTCAAAGAGTGGGACTGGTCGAAAAACCTGAGCAAACGACTTTAACACTGTTTCGGTGGCTGATTCGCCAATTCCTCCATATTCTTGTGTTTTCGTTATTCCCGTGTCTTCAAACATAATGCATTCCCTAGCATAGTACATTGTGAAAATGGTTTTAGCTTTTGTCTCAGATCTTATAAGTAGTTGAGAACTGAAAGAGCAAATAGGGTTTATTGTGTTTGAATATTTCAATATATAACACGTTTGCTGTCCAAAATTGGTGTTTTGTGAAACAGGAAAAGCCTCAAAAACAGACTAAAAACGAGAAAAAACCCAATCTACAAAATATTAGCCCATTTTTTCACAAACGTTCACAACTTTGAGTGCCCGCTAATGTTCCATCAAAAATACACGCGCATTCTTTTTACAACAACGTAAGCATTATTCTCGAGTTGGGAATATTGATTTATAAATGCCTTAAAAAATTAATTACACCCTGAAGTGAAAAATATGGGTCCTTTAGGCAGCGCAGTTTTTCTTATAGGTACTTTGTCACTTCTCATAGGGATTTTCCTTTTTATAATTGGTATTAAATCAAGCGGCAGGATGGATACGGAATGGGGGAAATTTTCTGGGCCCGTGTGGTTTATTTTAATTGCCTTTGGACTGGTTTTACAAGTGATAGGCGTGATGAGTCCAATTTAGAGCTAAGCCTCCAATTCAATTTTAATCACACATCATAACTTTCTTTATTCTTTAATTGGAGAAAATCAACCCGCTTTTTATTCGATTAGACTCGAAATAACAAAACATTAATTGTTTTTGCTGAGAACCTTTTTTACTTGTAGCAAGTTTCTACAGCTTACAAATCTTCCAATAGTGTTCGTAATTTCTCTAATATTTGCCTTTTTAACCCCAAAATTTGAGTTTAACGGTAACTAAGTATCGCGGGCTTTGTGTCCCACGCAACTAACTCTCACCCTCACAGTCGGAGCATAAGCGCTCTTCTCAGATGAGCTCTCTCAAGCGTGGGTTGGTTTTGCCCGCGCCCACCGTGTCCCATGCCTGGGTAAACCCTCCGTCAACGGTAGATGAAAGTCACCATCCTCTGTCGGGTCCGTCTGCATGAGCCCGCATAAGGTTCCGGTGGGATTATGCTCCAGCCCACTATCATCGCAAATAAAGAGACTGACACAAGGGAACATTAAGCTTTCTAATCACAAAAGCTTGAACGAGCTTTCATTTGGTTGTCTTTATGATTTTTTGCAGGTCTATTTCGAAGGCGCCTGTCGGATTTTCCAATTCAAAGTTGTTGAGGACTTCTGGGTGAATCTCTCCGACAACACCAAGTTCCGTGCCCTTGAATGAAACCGTGGCTGCTCTTCCCTGCAAGAAGCTCGGATGCTCAGCCTCCTTTACAGTCCACTTTTTCAAGCCAAGGTTCATCAGCAAAGCTTCAAGAGTGGACTTGATTTCGGTGAAGTTGGCTGTTGGATGAGATGAAACTGCTGCGGCATGTATTCTCCGTTCTGTGCGGCTCTCAGACTCTTCGTTGAGTGTTATCACGTCGGAGACCTCGAATATTCGTTGAGGAAAAACTTGATGCTTGTTGTCCGCCAAGTTACTCATCAGACTCGGCAGCAGGTCGTTCCTTATTATGGAGTATTCTGTGGAAACCGGGTTCGCCAAAGTTACCAAGTTTTCAGCTTTTCTTCTCATCTTCTGGTAATGGTCAACCTCGTTGGCGAGAATGAAGTTTAGGGCTTCCACGAAACCTAAACCAACCATTATCTGCCTAACGTCCGCAGCTACTTCACTGACCCTATGCTGCTTGCCTGTTGTCACCGTCGCCGGAATTGTTGGTGTCAGATTATAGTAGCCGTAGCCGATGGCGACCTCTTCAACCAAATCGATTTCATGCAGTATGTCGGTTCGGTACGCGGGAATCGTAACGTCCAAAATTCCTTTTTCAACCTTTTCTGCGTCAAGCCTAGACTTCTGCAGAGCCTCTATGGTTTGTGCTTCCGAAAAGTTGAGACCCAAACGTTCGTTGGAGTAATCCACGTGTAGCTTCATCTTTTGAGGAGTAAGGTCTGGAGTAACCAAAACTTGGTCAGAATATTCAACAGGAACACTTTCTATGGTGCCGCCCATGTCTGCTAAGGCAGTGACGAGAACATTCAAGCTTCTTGAGATGGCGTTCATTTCGGTGCCGGTAACGTCGATGAAAAGGTTCCGCGTATCCTCGACAACGCGGGTCAACTCGCCGTTGATTATGGGCGGAAAAGAGAGAACATCGCCATTTCGATCCACAATCAATGGGTACCTTGAAGCCCAGTCCACTTCACTTTTGTATGCCATGCCTTTCTCATGTTTCTCCAAGACTTCCTGCGGCGTCATCTCTTCTGTCTTGTCTAAAGGAACGAACTTGATTTCGTTGGGGGCACAGGTTACATACGAGAAGGGAGGTTCAACAGCATCCAAGTTGTGCACCCCAATGGAAGCCTTTTTTCGGTCCCTGCCAATCATCCAGTGGAGAGCCTCCTGCATCTCCATAAGCTCCCTGATTGCTTCATAGTCAACGTTTAAGTCTCGGACAACAGCGGAAACAACGTATGGTCTGACCTCAGCCACACTCTTGTCCACCTTCAGTGTGATTTTTCCCTGCTTAACCTTGAAGTTGGGCATGCCAGTTTCCCAGCCCATGAGTCCACGATAGGCTCTGGCCACTCCACTGTAGCTGCAAAAGTCCACGCGATTCGGGTTATACTCGATCTTCACGTAGTCTGAGCCGACCTCTTCTGTGTCGGTTCCCAGCCACGGAAGCCATTTAGCCATCTCTTTCACGGTGACGTTTCGTCCAACATAAGAAGAGAAGCGGTCTCTATCCAAGGTTATCGTTGGCATACCGGAGTCCTCCTTATCCAACCTAAATCATTCTTATACAACAGCCGGATGTCCTCGATGCCGAGCTTAAGAAGTATCACCCGTTCTAAGCCGCCGCCCCAAGCCAGAACAGGATGCTTTACCCCAAAAGGAGCCAAAACCTCTGGACGAAAAATGCCCATTCCACACAGTTCAACCCAACTTTTCAGCTCCGGAACATAAACAGTGGACTGCATGGAAGGCTCTGTATAGGGGAAGTAGCTAGGCCAGAACTGCACCTTTTCAAGCCCAAGTTTATGGTAAAACTCTGTCAGGGTTCCCATGAGGTCCCGCAGCGTCACCTTCTTGTCCATGATTATCCCTTCGATCTGATGAAACTCTGCGAGGTGCTTGTAGTCCAGCTTCTCGTTGCGGTACACCCTGTCCACGGAGAAGACCTTAACCGGCGGCTCCTTATGTTCAGACAGGTAATGGATAGTTTCAGCTGTTGTATGGGTTCTGAGCACCAATCTTTTTGCCTCTTCTGGGCTCCAAGCGTACTCCCAGCCCCTTGAACCGGTCGTCCAGCCGTTCTCATGGGTTGCAGCAACCGCCTTCACAACATCTTTTTCGGGTAGCTTCCCCTTTTCTGGATGAGCCAGATAGAAGGTGTCCACCACGTCTCTGGCGGGATGATCCTGAGGCTGGAACAGGGCGTCGAAGTTCCAGAATGCCGTCTGAACAATAGAGCCTCGAATCTCGGTGAAGCCCATCTCCAAGAAGATTTCTCTGACCCTTTGGATTATCTGCTGAGCGGGATGAATCTTTCCGAGAAGAACTTCAGGACCCGGAGCCTTCACATTGAACTTTCTAAGTTTTACTTTTCGCCAGTTTCCTGTTCGGATAAGCTCTGGGGTTAGCTGGCTGACTTCTGCCTGAACTTCAATGCCCTTCTTAATCAGATTCCATCCATCGTCGGTTAATTCTAGTTCTCTCAGGGTCTTCTCTTCGGTTTCCACAAGTTTTCGTCCTTTCAGAACAGAAACAGTCTCCTGCATTTTCTGGTTTAACCCCTCAACGGTCAGAGACCCCTTTTCAGACAACAGACGAAGAAGCTTTTCGTCTTCTCCAAGCTGCGGCTCCTTCAAGGATTTGAGGGCACCTTTTTTTATGGTCGCCCAGCCCTTTCGGTTAAGCCACCCCAACGCCACGGACATAAACTTCTTTTCTAAGCCTGCTTCTTCGACAGCGGAGTTAACTTTTGCTTCGCCGCCCAGCTTGATTAGGGAGTTGAGGAGTCGCCTCTCTGGGAGCCCTATTTCTGCGTACCTTCTCCCTTCCTCGTTCAACAGGATCAAGGTTTGTTTTGTTTCATGTGTTGTGGTTAGTTTTTTTTCGGTGAGGGTGAGGGCAGCCCGCATAACTGCTGCGTGGGCTAAATCGCTGGTTTTTATTATCTGATCAACTGGGGCTTTTCCTTTCATCTTTTCTAGGGCAAGCAAGGTTTTCTGTTCATTTTCCCGAAGTTCAGGCACCTGTCTTTTCCTCCGTAACACCTCTAGTTTGCAATACGGAATTGTGAACTTGGTTTAGCTTTATGATAAGAAGGCTTTAAAGGTTTCAACGTTTAGAAAGGAAAAAACGAACCAGCCACCGATTTTTCTGGCCCCTTTTTTTCGGCTAGTTAACCCCCAATATTTCCCGTGCCTTGTCAACAAGTTTCTCCCGTTTTCTCTGGTGGTCCTCAACAAACTTCATAACTATCTTTTTTGTCCGAGCCTTGTGCTCTCCACACAGGAGGCTTCCGCATTTGCAGCACTTGTAGGTTTCCACCACTTCCTTGTCGTCTTCCACGAAATGGCACATCTCAATCTCGTATATGGGGCATATCTCCGGGACTCCCCCCAGCTTCTTCTGCTCCTCCACAGTGGCTCTTCCGCCAGTGAAGGCGCTCATAATCTTCTTGCCTATACCTTTTGGGCTCTCGTTCAGCGTGAAGTAGCTCATGGGGTTTCGCTTGGACATCTTGGGAGAACCATCCAGCCCCTTCAGAATCTTGTGGTAAGTAGAGGAGGGGGGAACAAACTTGAATTTGCGGCGAAACTTGTTGGCTAAATCTCTGGTCAAACGAAGGTGCGCATCTTGGTCTACTCCCACAGGAACCACTGTCGGTTTGGGTCCCCCAAAATCTTTGAGTTGGGGCATAAGAATGTCTCCCGCCTGCACAAGAGCTGAAAGATACAGCCCGATGTGCCGTTCACCGTAGATGGCTTTCATTGTGGCTAAAGTCACGCCAGCCCCGAAATAGATCGCCAAGTCTCGGACCCTCTGCTCCTTATACTGCCGGTAAATGTGTCCTTTCTTGGGGTCGAAACCTAACGCCAGCAGGTCTGCAACGTTGCCAACAGCGATTTTTTCGGTCTTTTCAAACGGCAGCCTATTGTCTTCGTATGATTCGATGTCTGCGATGGCGTAGAAGGCTTGTGCTCCCTGCTGCTGAAAATAGATGATTTCTTTGGCGGTCATGAGGGTTCCTAGATGGAATTCTCCTGTGGGTTTGATGCCGCTCATCACCGCAAACTCTTCGCCCTGTCTCATCTTTTCTAGAACACGGTCAAAGTCTCTGTGACCGAAGATGATTCCTCGCCGCATGTACATGCTGGGGTCAGGTATACTCGGCAGAAGGGAGTCGAATTTTTGTATGCCAAACTCTTCGTAGAGGTGATTGTAGTCTTCAACCACCGTTGTTCCCCACGGGTCAAGCACAGACTTCCGATCACTGACATCAGCCAACTTATGTTCCACCTTTGCTAAACCGTAGAGTTTAGATGTTTAAAGGTTTTCGAAAGGACAACATCAATTCCACGCCTGAACTCTGTATCCTTAACTCTTTTAACTCTCCACATGCTTAATGACTTTGTGCACGAGTATGGCGGTCCCTGAAGAAGATTTACAGAAACAGCAGCGCGCCTGCAAAATTGCAAGAGAAATTCGCGAAGAGATACGGAGAACCGTCAGAGAAGGAATGCCCATCATTGACATTTGCGAAAAAGTAGAGGGTTTGACAAGAGAAAAGGGGGGAAAGTCAGCTTTTCCATGCAATGTCTCTGTTAACGAGGTTGCTGCACATTACACGTCGCCGCCAAACGACAAGCAGACCATACCTGAAAGGTCCATAGTTAAAGTGGACCTCGGCGTTCATGTTGACGGCTTTATAGCTGACACGGCAACAAGCGTCTGTTTTGATCCAGAATATGTTGACATGGTTAACACGGCGGAAGAGGCGCTAGAAAAGGCTGTGGAGATACTTCGACCCGGACTCTCCATAACCCGTTTCGGCTCAACAATCCAAAAAACCATCAAAACGCGGGGATTCAAGCCTGTCTCCAACCTGACCGGTCACCTGATCAGACGGTATATAATACATGCGGGAAAGTCTCTGCCCAACGTCTTTAACCTGTCCACATCCAGAATAAAGGAGGGAGAAGTCTACGGGGTTGAACCCTTCGTGACAGTTGCTAATGCCGCGGGCAGAGTTGAGGAACTGCGGGAAGCCCACATCTTCCGTTACTCGAAACACAAGTCCCTGAAGGACCCGTACGCCAAACAGATTCTGAAGTATATAAAACAGAATTTTCTGACCCTGCCCTTCACTGAAAGGTGGCTAAGAAAATTTGCGTCCTCCAGCCGCTACAAAAGCGCCTTCTCTGAGCTTCTTTCGTCTAAAGCCGTGATAAGCTACCCCGTTTTTGTTGAAGCCAGCAGAAACCTTGTGGCACAAGCAGAATACACGGTTATGATCGTCAAAGACGGGTGTGTTGTGCTAACCTGAACAGTTAACTTTCGTTTTTCTTAGCCTCGCGATAGATTGCAGTTATTTTCATCGTTTCATTGCATTTCTGGCAAGAGCCGGTTTCTTTGAAGATGTAGTCGTCTCTCTGAAAGTCTCGGACGTTTTTGAAATCGCATTTCGGACACTCCAGCGTGGTTATCACTCGTGGCAGCTCAAGTGTTACGTGCGTTGTTTTTCCCCTGCTCTGCATCAGCATGTATACCGATATAGCTAACCCAAAGAAACCTATAAGCAAGAAAGAGTACGAATTGAGGGTACCACTTTGCTCGATAAGGGACTCCACTGCTATAAAGAGAGCAACCAATGACAGAATAAAGAAAACCAGTATTACCACGAGAAGAAAGGGAGAAATCTGTTTAACATTCTCAACATTATCAGTCATCTTTTTCACCTACTGTCCAATTCCTATTGTATTCCCGATTCCCGCTATTATGACGTTATCGCCCTTCTTGGTTCTTTCCAGAATCAACCGCTTTATTATCTCTATCACTGGGTCAGCCGCGTCGAAAATTTCTTTTCGCATTGGAGAAACTGCGTCTCCTATGTCCTGCTTGACGATGATCGCGTTCACAGGAATCTTGTTTTTAAGTATCGCATCTTCTATCTTGAACTGTTCGACTCCTGGTCCGCCGATGGCAGCACCTACTCCCTCAGCTACTTCCCCTGGTTTTTCGCCTTCAAGTTTCAGCGCCGCGTCTATCATGATGATTGTAGAGATATTCCCATTTTTCTCTTCTATGATTTTTCTTATGCCTTCTCCAGGCTTGCCCACGTTTCCTCCTGGACCTTTAGCCTTAAGAACGTAGGCTGTTCGACCGTCTATGGGTACCTCGGCTGCAACCACATCCTTAGCTATTTCTCTTGTTTTGTGTCCTTGCATTAGTTTGGCGGCGACTAGAGCTCCAGCGCCGTCGCCGATGGGTTGACCGACCGAGAAGGCTCTTAGCGCTTGGGCGTATGCTTCTGCTTGTTTCATGATGAGTGGTAATACCATCTGGATTTGCATGATGATGTACAGGCTTAGAGTTTTTTTTCCTAGCAGATAGAAGTGTCGAATAATCTTGTAGATCATGTTTAGCGCCATGGCAGCCTCCAAGGTGTTCTCCAGATTGTTTATTTGGGTTTCATCTGCTTCTGGCGCCATGAGTTTCACTTCGTCTTTGAAGCGGACGTCTCTAACGTCGAGGACGTGCTCCAACTTCCAGACTATGCCAGAAGGATCCATGCTCTGAGGCTCTATAGCTATGTACTCCAGAAATTGGTCAATCCTCTCGGTGGGATCGCCTACGGGTTTCCCTATCTCCTTTATTGTCTCTATGGCTTTCTTTCGACCGTCGTCTCTTATTAACTTGAGACGGCGCAGATGAGTTTCAACTTCTCTAAGCATTACCATCATTTGGAATCGCTGACCGTAAAACATGAAAACCACGAAAAAACCTAGAAAAACTATTTGTACAATCCATCCTATGATATCGTTTCCGCCGAACAGCAACGCTGCAATAGGGAGAAGCATTTACATTCACTCTTTCTCAAAAAACTACGAGGTTGGTAATAAATTTTGAGTATTTCCAAGCAATACTTTCCGAAAAGATTAGGGCGATAAGGATAGAATGTTTCGCAGAGAGCAAAATATCATTTCCCTATGAAAAAGGTGGGGAAGCAAATGTGCTAACATAATTTGTCCTAACCCCGCAGACACACAAAATGCGGCGCTGATATTGTTTGTGTACAAGGAGACTCTTTTGAGGTTTAAGTGGATTGCCAGCTTTTCCGGCTTCACATGGCCGAAGACCATACTAACACCGGAAACGGAGCATGGTTTAACTTCTGAGTTCGGAATGGGATCAGGTGGGTCCCACGCCCTATGGCCGGCAACCCAACTACTTTGCTTAGGTTTGGTTTTTTAATGTTTCGCTTGTGTTCAGGAAACGTATATATTGGGAACTTGTAAAATGTTGTTGGATGTGGGGCCGTAGTCTAGCCACGCCCTATCTTTTGATGGGGCGCTAGAAAGGGATGACGACAGTCGTGCCGATAAACGGTGCAAGCCGTTAAGGGCTCCAGAAATAAGCAATGGGTTTGCTGACCAGACTCTGGGATGAAGAGATTCTGGAGCGAGGAGAAACCCGTAGGGACGGGGATGAACTGTTCCGGGTAAAGGTCGTCGGTTCAACTCCGGCCGGCCCCACCATTCACCTTTCTAGAAGGTTCTTTTTCATTCACGTGTTCAAAGATGAAAGTTAACATTCGATTGTGTAGTCAAAATATTTGTCGTATGGATTTTCTAGTGCCATCATTTCGTTTATGGTTAGATTCTCAAAGTATCTTCTGAATGGTCTCATCGAATTGTTATGAGCAGAAATCACAACGTTGACTTGCTCTCTTTTCATTAAGGTTAGTAAATCTTTCACGAAGGACAAAACCCTTTTTTCAACCATCTTTATTGATTCGCCTCCGGGAGGGGGGACATCGTAGGATCTATGCCAAAGGTCAAATTGTTTTTCGCCGTATTTTTGGATTATAGTTTTGTGATGTTTTCTCTCCAGGTCTCCGTAGGACCTTTCTATCAATCTGTCATCGACAATGACTTCCTTGCATTCCGGGTGATATTTCAGGACTATCTTGAGACTGTTGGAAGAACGAGAAAGCCTTGTCTTAAACGCTATTTGAAACCTTTTCTCTTTTAGTTTTTCAGCTATCAAATTGGCTTGCTCTATTCCTTTAGGGGTCAATCTCGAGTTTACTGTTCCAGTGAATCTTTTGCTTCTATTAAAATTGGTTTCACCATGCCTAAAGAGGTAAACATGAAGTTTCATGACATAATCACGCTCAGAAGGTGAGGGAAGGTTAGTAGACGTAGACTATAGTTGCCATTATGTTTGCTGTTCCGTTTGATGGGTCGTCATAGCCGATTCTTACTTCTAAGTTTGAGGTGGGTAAGACTGGAAATCTAAAAAACGTCTCTTCTCCAACAACCATTCTTTCGTTGTAGAACACAAGGTCGCTTCTAGACCAGACCACCTGAACGTAGATTTCACCTGTTTCTGTTGCTGTCACACCGCCAATTTTTTCAAATTTGATGTATCCGGCATAATCTATTGTTCTATTCAAAGAGATATATGAGCCTGCAGCTACATTTTCATAGTAATCGTCTACCCAAACTTCAGATTTGCCCAGTTTTATTATTTCATTAAGGTTGGTAATCTGTTCGGTGAGGTCGCCAATCTGGTTTTGAAGAGTGACTTTGTCGGAGTTCAGGCTGTTAATCTGGCTTTGAAGAGTATCATTATAAGAAATCCACGAGGAAATCTGTGTGTCTCTATCTGCTATTTCAGAGTTCAAAGAATCGATAGTGCCGTCTTTGTATTTCAGAATTGAGCTATAGAATGCAATTATTGCAACTATCACAGTTATTAAAATGATACAGGCTATTGATTCAACGGTGACTCTTCTGCCACTAACTTTCTTTTCACTCATCTCATCTCACACCAAACACACAATCATTTCTCAGTCTTCTTTAGCCTAAAAGATTTTTTGTAAAGCCTTTTTGACTAAAAAGAAAAAGCAGCGCATTTTATGTCAAGAAATCTTGACAAAGTGAAATCTTTTTGTCGTGCTAGAATAGATGAGTAGATGACTATAAACCCCTTCAAAATAAACAGCACATTTCCCATCGAACACAAACTTTTATAGCAAATTGGTGTTCATCATAAGCTTACTAGATTGCAGAATCTGGTGGTTTCTCTGTTCATGCAGAGAGAGGGGCCGTCGGCTAGCTTGGTCCAGGCTCTGAGACTTGGACTCTCGGGACTCCGGTTCAAATCCGGGCGGCCCCACCAAAATCGTTTTTCACAGAGAAGTTTAAGAGTTGTTTTTGTGTTGATGCTTGGTTTTCAGGAAAAAAAGACTGTTTTCAACAATGAAGTATTATTAGTCTCCTAATATGAATGGTTTATTGTTGGTCACTTGATGTTTACAGGGTGACGTAAGTTTGGTGAGATGCGAAAAGAACAGGATAATTGTATTGGATTGCCTTGAGGGGATGAGGCGGTTCCTTGAGGATGGGGAAGTGGATGTGATTGTGACTTCTCCGCCATACAATTTGGGAATAAAATATAACTCGTATGACGACTCGGTTTCCAGAGGGCAGTATCTTGATTGGATGGAAACGGTGGCAGAGGAGTGCAAACGGGTTCTCAGCGACGCTGGCTCATTTTTTTTGAACGTTGGATACAAACCTAAAGACCCGTGGGTTGCTTGGGAAGTGGCGTTTAGGTTCAGGAAGCATTTCGTGTTGCAGAATGTTATTCACTGGATAAAATCAATCGCCATACCACAGGAGGACGTTGGCAGTTACCCGAACATCAGAGGGGACATTGCGGTGGGGCACTTTAAGCCCGTTAACAGTGAACGTTTCGTGAACAAATGCCACGAGTATGTGTTCCAGTTCACCAAAGACGGAAAAGTCAAAGTTGACAAGATGGCTGTGGGTGTGCCGTATCAGGATAAGAGTAACATTGGGCGGTGGAAGAGGGCGGTTCGGGACCTGAGAGACCGGGGGGACACATGGTTTGTTCCGTATGAGACTATCTGGTCCCGGAAGAGACAGAGACCGCATCCGTCCGCGTTTCCGCCTAAGCTGCCGATGATGTGCATCAAGTTTCATGGGTTAGAACGGACCAAGCTTGTTTTAGACCCGTTCATGGGAATCGGCAACACAGCGGTTGCCTGCCTGAGGCTGGGCGTTGACTACATCGGCTTCGAGATAGATGAATCCTACGCAGAAACTGCGGAACAGCAAATAAAGAAAAACTTGCCACCCTAATTTCCAGAAAAAAGACTGATTTTAACAATACACTGTTATTAGGCTCCTAATATGAATGAATTCTGTTGGCGGCTTAGTTTTTTGTTCAGCCTGTTTTTGTAGATTATAGCCACCAAGGTTGCTACAAGAAGCAAAGGCAGGATAGTCCAAGATGGAAATTCTGGGATGTATCCAGATGGCGTGTATCTTTCGTTTTTGTTTGACTCTGTGAAGCCTAATTCTGCGTGGAAGCCTCCTCCGATGGCGTATAATATATCATTTACGACTGCAACACCTAAGGACAAGCGAGACGTCGGCATTGAAGTAGCAGTGCTCCAGCTATCATTTTCAGGGTCATAGACATGGTGCTCATCATCCCATAGTATATGTATTCTCTTGGGAGCAAACACGCCTGTAGTTGCAGCTGCGGATGCCCTTTCGGTAAACCAATTAGGCATGCTACTCCCCAAAGCCCATGTATCGGTTTCAGGATTATATATCTGGTTGATGCCACTAGAAGGCTCACCCCACCCTATACTTCCTATCACGTAAATTTGATTATCAACAACCGCAGATGCGTAGCCACCTACGGCAGTTGGGATAGACGTCTTTGTAGTCCACGAATCAGTTACAGGATCATAAACTTCAGTCACGTTAATGGCTCTTGGCCACGCGCCATAGCCATACACCTCGGTTCCACTTATTAGATAGATTTTGTCGTCGACAACATTTGCAGACAAATCAGCCCTAACCGTGGGCATTGAAGTTCTAGTTTCCCAAGTGTCTGTTAACGGATCATAGACTTCGTTTGCTCCGGTATATCCATCGTCGGTTTCTCCCCCTATCACATAGATTTTGTTTTGAACCACAGCTATCCCAAACCTGTTTCTCGCGGTGGGCATCGATTCTTTGGTAGCCCAAGTATCAGTGGCAGGATCGTACATTTCGTTTGTGCCAAGGTGACCGCTGAAGTTAATTTGATCAAGGTACCCCCCAATCGCATATATCTTACCATCCACAACCGCAACTCCCAATCCACTTCTTGCCGTAGGCATGTCAGCCATAGTCTCCCAAGAATCCTCGGCTGCCTTAGCAAGGGGAACCCACACAGTTGACAGTGAAGCGGAAATAACAAGAATAACAACCAAGTATCGAATGGATTTATTCATAGGTGACTGCCACCAAGTCCCCGTTCACAATATGAGTCGAAGAAAAAATTTAAACTTTTTTGAAATTGTAATTCCGTCAATTTTCTGGGTTATGTTACCTTTTTTAAAATGTTTTAATAAAAAAAGAGGGAGGTTATTTGCGTTTTTTCTTAACTGCCACTGCTGTTATGGCTGAGGCGAACCTGATAGAGGGTGGTGATGTTCGCTGGCGGCAATAGACCATTTTTGGCTTGTTGTTGGGTAAGTTATTTATCCTGATTGCATGATATGTTGGGTATCATAAGGGTAAAAAATGGATTTGGAGATGTTGTTATGCCTATGGCGTATGTTTTGGTAACCACTGAAACGGGTGCTGTGGACAGCGTTCTGGAATCCCTGAAAAAAATGGACTTTGTCAAAGAGACGTACATGGTTTACGGAGTTTATGACATTATAGCCACGGTTAAGGCAGAAACAATGGATAAACTCAGGGAAATTGTTACCTGGAATCTGCGAAGCTTAGACAAAGTCAGGTCAACCTTAACCATGATAGTGATCGAAGAAACAGAGTGAACACTGAACTTCTTTTTCTTTGCATCTTTATTTTTTTCAGTCAATTGACCAATCACAATTTTCTTTGGAAGCGCGTTTGACGTATCTTTAAAGGTTAGAGCACACTTTTGTGACGCAACCTTGCCAAAAGCTGCTGGGAAACCAAAATAACGCCACTTATTGTCATGAAGACCGCTGTCAACGGAAGAAATAATGTAACATAAGCGCTTCTCCACCAGCGAATAGAACCGTCATAATGCCATATCTGCTCAAGCGTCCAGTCAGCGCTGTTCGACAGCCACTCATTACCCTGAATCGCAGAAATCGAATGCCCCAAAAGGCTGACCCCAATTACCAGAAACAAAACTCCCAGTAAAGCAGACACTCTAAACGGATTCCTTATGGTCAGATGATTCAGTTTAGCCACTTCTTTTGCCTCTAGCCGGTGTCCCTATCCTCACCTGACCTAAGATATTCCTTATTTTGATAATCGCCATACAACAAAATCCGTAATATCCACGAGCGGGCAACATCCTGTCCATTCTTAAATACTTAACGGCAACCAACTCGGAGAACATTGAAAATCTTATATATGGCAACGGTGCCTTTTACAGTTGAGTATCATGGCTGAAATTTGTCCTACCTGTGGCCTACCCTTAGATATTTGTGTCTGTGAAGAAATCGGCAAAGAACAACAACGAATACGAGTGCGTTTAGAAACCAGAAAATGGGGAAAAGCAGTAACCATTGTCGACGGCATCAGCAACAAAGAAGCAAACCTAAGCCGGCTAGCCCAGAAACTCAAATCTTTCTGCGCCTGCGGAGGAACAGCAAAAAACGAGGAAATCATCCTGCAAGGCGACCACCGAGACAAAGTCAGAACGTACCTCATACATCAGGGCTACCCAGAAGAAAACGTTGAGCTTCAATAACAGATGAGAGAAACAAGATGGGTATACTCGCAGATTTCCGCGAAGTACTGAAAGGACTGAAACACAAGAAAGTAGGAGAAGCAACAATCAACGTTTGCCCAAAATGTGGAAGCAAAAAAATATTTCACACGAATCCATGGTTGTACGGAATAACCCCTAGACAGTATACATGCGCAGAATGTGGGTACAGGGGACCCATAGTTATGGAGCTGACAAAAACAGAGGAAACAGGCTAATCGGGCAGCTCTATACCTAGCTGTCTCCTCAAACTCTTATACCTGTTCCGGACAGTAACCTCAGTTACACCCGCAGCCTCAGCAATATCCTTCTGAGTCTTCTTCTCATTCTTCACCAAACAAGCAATATACAACGCAGCAGCAGCCAAACCCATAGGATCCTTGCCGGCAGCTGCACGCCTTTTTCTGGCCTCGTGAAGAATTTTGATGGCGTGACCCTGCGTCTGACCGGAGATGCCTGTTCTCTCAGCGATTTTAGAAACGTAAGTTAGAGGATCAGCAATCGGCATCTGAACATTCAGCTCTCTTAGCAGCAGACGGTAGCAGCGAGCCACATCCTTTTTGTCCACAAAACTGGCTTCAGCTATCTCCCGAAGAGTTCTGGGGGTTGCGGTGGTTCGGCAAGCGGCGTACAGAGATGCAGCGGCGATGGCAGCTATAGATCTGCCTCGCACCAGTCCTTTGTCCAGCGCCTTACGGTAGATGATTGCGGCTTTCTCCTTGACTGGACCGGGAATATATGATTTGTCGGAAAGACGATCCAGCTCAGCCATGGCTTGGGCAAGATTTCGGTCTATGGAGGAGTGAACCCGGGATCTTATCTGCCATTTCCGGAGTCTCCACATCTGCAATCTTGTGGAGAGGGGAAGTTTACGTCCGAATGCGTCCCTGTCCACGCGTCCTATGGCTGTGGATAATCCTTTGTCGTGAACAGAATAGGAGGTGGGTACTCCAACGCGGCTCCTAGACGCCTTTTCTTCTTGAGTGAAGGCTCGCCATTCCGGACCCTTATCCATCATCTGCTCTCGGACAACTAGACCACAGCCTCCGCAGATGGTCTCGCCAGTATCATAATCGTGAATAAGATTTGGGCTTCCACATTCAGGGCATTTTTCATTTACTCTGCGGGAAATATCCTTTTTTTGCGTAACTTTTCGCCTCGGCAATTTTTGTGGCGAGAATTCCGTTTCTAACGTGATTCGTCTTCCTTTTAGGGTTCAGAATCGTCAATCTGGACCCGCCGTAGTAACCCTGAGGATATGACTTAATATATAAGCATTACGATTTGTCTTCCCGTACTTGGTATCAAGTGAGCTAATACGTACAGAAACCCCTTTTTTCATCCATTTTGGTTCCAGAAAAGGGGGGTGATGAGAGATTTATTAATGAGAAAAGAACTTTCCTGTAACATAGCAAAAGATTAAGCCCGGTGGTGTAGCGGTCAATCATGGAGGGCTCTGGACCCTCTGACGGGAGTTCGAATCTCCCCCGGGCTACCACCTCTAGAGTGTAATTTATATGCGCGCCTAGGCACATTAGAAACCATGGTCTTATTCACGAAAACCTAACAAGCTCAAATGCTGCCATAAAAACACGTTAGAACAAAAGAAATAAAAACGAATTGTGCACACCGCTAATATCTAAAAAGAATAATTGAAGGCTCAAGTGCTTAAGCATCTATGGTTTGTTCCAATCGATCGACGGCTTGCCCATACACAATTACACTAGTGCTGTTATCTTGCATCAATGTATCAGGTGGATAAGATAATAGCCAAGCGAACATTAGCAAATCACCTGCTGCTCCCGCAGCGTTGAAAGCAATAAAGAGTATGAGGATTGGCACAATGACAACGGGTACGATTATCATAAGCATCAGCCCGACAAGTGTCAGCAATACAAGCGGGGCTATGCCCACAGTAAGATATTGGTTGCGAGGAAAATAGATGTCTGATGGCGCTGCCGCATAAACGTATAACCCCTTGATACCAAACGTGGGAAATCGACCCGTGAACCACCAGAAAAACACGCCATGCACAAGTTCATGGATAAGCATCATCGAGACAGCGGCGACGATGCCGTCCACAATCAACTGAAACGGTAGCGTGATAGATGTGTTGCCTTCGGGCGTTGTGGTCAGAATGTCGGGGAACCTCATGCCTTCCAATGCCGTCGGGCGAAGAAGGTGGGTAAATTGCACGAGCAACCAGCCAATGGTAATGAGCAACACGATGCCAGAGACAATTGCGCCAACAACCGCTTTTCTACTCTTCGATAAGTCGATAGTGGCCTGTTGGCGATAGTTTGATGGGAGTGTTGTAATTATTTGCACAGATTGAAATACCCCCTTTGTTGTCGTTGTTTTAGGGACTTGACGTTACTGTTCGGGGGAAACGGTCTTGGGACCAACAAGATTCTTACGCCAGTTGGAACCAAACTGTACAGTAGTGGGGCATAAATCAAGAACATCTTTGCGGAGCCAAATTTTGAAGTGAAAAAACGTGTTGACCACATCTGATGAGCAGCGAAGTAGAAAATAACCAAGATGATGACCACAAACGCCACGCCGTTTCCAACACGATGGGAATATGGCATAATGTCCTTCTTCACCTCTGCCACTGCATGTCCAGCAAACCAGTTCTCAGCAGCTTTCTTCTCGCTCAAATACTCTTCACCGTTTAAGCCAAATATAAGAAGAGTCGGTTTTTAAAGCTAACCCCCGGCACTTTTTAACCACATATTGGGCTTAATTTAACCAAACAATCTTATTTTAAGCACATAATAACAATTGTGCCTCAGAAAAGCGCTGAATTCGATTAAAAATAGAATAATAATTCAAATGTTCACTTTAATTTCTGAGAATGATAAATAAAGAGGTTTCAAATCTCCCTCGGGCTACCAATCATCTTTTCGATTCTTTTTAGCGTGCTCATGCTTGTTTTCGTTGCCATCTGCACTCATTCATGGGCTAGTGATTGTGTTCTTTGCATTAAGTTTATAGTGTTGACTTCAAAGTTTCTTGCAGGAAAAGAGGTTCAAAATCTTGGTCAAAAGAAAGTGTGTGGATTGTGGTGCCGATTTGACTGATGAAGACGTTATGAAGATAATACTTGAGGACGGCTCATGTGAAGTTTTTCCTTTTACTAGGTGTCCAGAATGTCTTAAGAAAGAACTGGCGAGAAAGGCGCGCCGTTAAACGAAGAGGCTTTAATATTTGGGGCAGCCACACAGTAGAGATTTATTGGGGTGTGGAAGAACGAAAAAAGTTGAATTCGAACCAGCTGATTCCCTCCACAGAAACTGGTTAAACTACACCAAAAAATATAACGTCAACGAAGACATTGAGGCGCTAAGTCAGCTGTTGACTTCTTCGCATGTCGCCCGTAACGAAGAAGAGGTTTTGGACGCACTTTACGATTCAGCTTTAGCTGTCTTGGATTCAGCAACACAACTGGACAGTGAACAGAAAACTCGTGCACTCTACTTCTCGTATGATCTGTGCTCATGTAAAGAATGCCAAAAAGAGTGCGGGGCGCACATTAACAGGAAGGGTCAGATTCGCATATCAAAAAACTTCTTTCACAACACCTTGAATCAGGAGACGCCGCCGCCAATTGGGCTTCTTATGATGATGTACACCATACTCCATCAACTGTTGCATGGCATTTTCCCAGAACACAACGAAGAAACAATCAATGAAAAGACTGAGCAAGCATGGAAAAGCGGAATAACCGAACTAGCGAAAGAAAAACTGAATCGCAACAGTTAACCATAGCACACAGTTTTGCACGGTTAGCTGGTAGGAACCGAAGATTAGAGCGTTGGAGTGTGACGGAGCCGTTTTCTGTAGAGCATAACTGCCAGCAGCGTTGCTGTCATGAATAAGGGCAGAATCATCAATGCTGGAAACTCGGGGACAGCATCAGAGGCTACGATTTCGATGGTGTGACTGCTGTGAATGTAGCTGATGGAAAATGTATAGTATGTTCCGTCATAGGTTTGGGTGTAGTCATCGCCTTCCACCAAAGTATATCCGTCCATGCGCAGGGAGAAAGTGCCCCAAAGCAAACCATCTGGAAACGTAATTTCACAGGAACCAGATGTTCCGGTTTTGCCGGTTACGTTTAGGCTCAGCTGCTTTTCTGTTTGATTGAACTCGAACCCTAATATGGTGGAGTCGCTGTTCACCGTCACCGGGTAGTCCTTGCTGTCAATATACGGGTAGAACACCTGCTCTAAACCAACTCTCTGAAAATGAATGTTCACAGTTTCTACTGTGCCATCTTCTGCAGTTTCTGAGCCGCTGATGCTCCATTTAACGATTAAACCCGTCGACTTTTCCCAATAATAATTTTCAGAACGAGGCTGGTCATCAATCGTGTACGAAAAATTCAGATGATTGACCTCCATCATTGCGTCCCCATACTTCAGGAGAACAGTTTCGTTTGCATATGGAGCGCCTTCAGAAGTTCCATTTTCATTTACCCAATCCGGATATAATAGGGCACCCGCATTGCGGTTTGCTGAAATAACAACGAATCCAGTGCCGTCCCCATCACTCACATTTACCCAAGACGTGCCTGTTTCTGTGGTTCCGTTAAGCAGGTCCCTTTCGAATTTGAATGTAACGTTGGTTCCAGAAATCGCTTGAACCGTAATTGTTTCAAGGTAGTCAACAGTGAATGGTGTGGACGTGGTTAAATTGCCATTACTGTCTCTTACGGTTCTACTGATCGCGTAAGTGTAGTCAGAGGTCTGTCCAACAGCGACGCCAACATTTCCTTCAGCTGAAGCAAATTCTACGCCTGAAAAAACCATAACCACAAGCGCGAAAATCAATGGCAGAACAAATTTTCGGTTCACAGCAACTCACACCAGCTATAATTGTAAGTTTTGTATGTATGCTATTACATCTATTAAGGTTGTGATTTCAAAGGAAACCGAAAACGGAGAAGAAGGCATCCATTCTGTCTAATGTAACAGATTAAGCGATAGGTGACGGGGCAATTGGTCTAAAAGTTTCAATTGTGTATATATTAAACTGTGCACCCATTATATTTTTGATGAGCACATGAATAAGCGCCAGAAACTCTTTGTAGCCGCAACAGCCATAATCGTCCTAACGGCGGTGTTTGCCTCCGCTTTCTACTCGCAGCAAAACAGAACAGAAAGTGATGAACTGAAAGTTGTAGCCACATTCTATCCCCTCGCCTTCTTCGCCCAACAGATAGGCGGAGAAGAAGTAGCCGTCACGCAGCTTATATCCGACAACACGGAGGTGCACACTTGGCAGCCATCATTCGCTGACATTTTAGCCGTAGACGAGGCTGAGGTGATAATCTACAATGGCGCATCTCTTGACCACTGGTTCGAAGAGGAAATTCTTTCCAACATCGATTCCAGCAACAAAATCATCGTGGAGACCACCAGGGGAGTGCAGCTTATCGAAACCGAAACAGAACATTCTGACGAACATGAGCACGAACATGAGGGACTCTATGACCCCCACACTTGGATAAGCCCCTTCTTGGCGAAACAGCAGGCTCAAAGCATATACGAGGCTCTGATCCAGAAAGACCCAGATCATGAGGGCTACTACAGTGAACGCTGGCAAAACCTGAAGACACGGTTCGAAGAACTGGACAACAACTACCTGACTGGACTCTCAACCAAAAGTAAGGAGGACGTTTTTGTTGCCCACGCTGCCTTCGGATACCTCGCTGACAGGTACGGCTTCAAACAGCATGGGGTTATAGGCATCTCCGCAGACGAGCAGCCCAGCGCCCAAGTTTACGCCAACCTAGTTGATATGATGATGGAGCATGAGACCTATGTGGTGTATGTGGATCCCGTTTACACGGAAGAATCGGTTCAAACCCTCAAGAACGATTTGGAGAGCCGCACAGACCAGAAGGTGCAGATTCTGAAGCTCTACTTCATGCTCGGCTCCATAGATGGTTTAGATTACTTTGGGCAACAGGAGAAAAACTTGGAAAACCTAAAGATAGGATTAGAAGCTTCATAATAACAAGGCAAAGTTGAAATGAAATGGCAGACAATAATCAATCGGATGTCATGAAAGAAGAAACTCCCATACTGGAGGTTTCAAACCTCTACGTGAATAGGTCAAACTCTTCGGTTATAGAACACGCCGATTTCACAATCCACAGGGGAGACTACGTTGGAATAGTGGGTCCCAACGGAGGAGGCAAAACCACTCTTATTCTAGCTCTCCTGAACATTCTGCCAAGAACCAAGGGAACCATCCGTCTCTTCGGACAGAACATAGAATCATTCTCCGACTGGGAAAAAGTTGCCTACGTGCCTCAGCATGCAGTTAATTTTGATCCAAATTTTCCTTTGGCAGTAAGAGAGCTGGTGTCCCTTGGCAGGGTGAACAGGGGCAACATGGGAAGAACGCTGAAGCGAAACGACTGGAAAGCTGTAGACGAAGCCCTTGATTTCATGGGGATATCGGATATTGCAAAAAAGAGGATTGGGCAGCTGTCTGGGGGACAGAAGCAGCGGGTTTTCGTGGCTAAGGCGTTGGTTAGGAATCCTGAGATAATTTTTTTGGATGAGCCGGTGGTTGGCGTGGATGCCAGTACTCAGGAAAAGTTCTACAAGAAACTTAGCGACCTTAATGTTGAGAGGGGCATCACCATTCTGATAGTGACCCATGATTTGACAGCGGTTTTCTGTCGGATGTCCAAGGTCATGTGCATCAACAAATGGGTTAACGTGGCTGAAATAACCGAGACATTGGAGCCCGAAGAGGTTCTGAGAAAAGCCTATGGCGAGCACTTCCACTTCGTCTTCCACGGGCATGAATGCAGGCGGGTTTTCGAAGATGAATGAACTCGTTGAGATTTTCAGGCTTCTGGAGTTCCAGTTCTTCCAGCATGCGCTGTTGGGCGGAACTATAGCGGCTTTGGCTTGCGCGTGGGTTGGTCTTTTTCTGATATTGCGGAAGGAAGCTATGATTGGCGATGGGATTGCACACACGGCTTTTGGGGGGATTGCGTTGGGGATGTTTCTGGGGGTTAATCCGATTTTGACTTCGTTGGTGGTTTCGGTTTTGGCGGTTTTGGGCATATCTTACATGAGGCGGAAAGGTTTGGCTCAGTCCGACTCTGCCATAGCTGTGATGTTGGCGGTGGGGTTTTCTGCGGGTCTGATCATAATAAGTTTGGCTGGCGGATTCAACGTTGAACTGTTCAGTTTTCTGTTCGGCTCCATCCTCACCATCGATCAGACCGACCTAGTTATAGTGTCGATTCTCGGAATCTCGACGACACTGATGCTGGGAATCTTCTACAAGGAGCTGCTTTCCATCACCTTTGACGAAGAGGACGCCCGGTTGATGGGAATCCCTGTCCGTCCGCTGTCATTAGCCTTCAACCTGCTGGTGGCAATCACAATCGTGCTTTCCATAAAAGTGGTGGGAGTAATTCTTGTGGTCGCCCTCCTCGTGTTGCCTGGGCTCTCGGCTCTTCAACTAAATCTTTCGTTTAAAGGAACAACATTGGCTGCCATAGGCATCGGAATCCTCAGCATGACCACAGGCGTACTACTCTCAGCAATCTACAACGTTGCGACAAGCGGAGTCATAGTCTTCACTGCAGCAGCAATCTTTCTGTTCACAGCAATCTACAGAAGACTAGAATAGCGAAAACTTTGATTAACGAAGAGGCTCTTTTGTTGGCTAAATTTCTGAGAAACGAAAGAAAAAAGAGATTCCTAGAATTCCAAAAAACAATTGAGGTTTTAGGTTCAAAAAATTATCGTTATTTTCTTTTTTTGAGATAGATTAGTAGTCCTATACCTGCAGCTATTGCGGTCACTATCAAAGCTACAGCCATGATTAAGGCAATCTGGTTTAATTGTATGCCTTCGTCGTACCATGCAACAAAAAGGTCGTGTGGGTCAGTGAAAGCAGTCAAGCCGTAAGTGTTGTCAATAACGCTGGTGAAGTCGTAGATTCTGGTGCCTTCTGAACTGCTGACATCAGTGAAAGCTTCAGTTGTATGAGGGCTGCCGAACCCCAAACCATCACGATTAATGTTGTAGCTGTAGCTAGACACAGAAGAGTTGTCGTATTCGCGAAATATTGTAACCTTGAATTCTGTCTCTGTGTTTAAGGGAACCAGATCATCATCAACAGTAAACGTAACATTCAATCTGTCCCAAATTACAGAAACAGACCTAGAATCCAGGTTCAAGGCAGTAACGCCAAAAGTTGTTTCCTCACCTTCCCCCTCGTCAAAGACCTTTTGTTGGACAGAAGGCTTTGACTCTGCTCCTACAAAGTGGGTAGCATTCCAAATTAAATCAAGAGATTCTATGGTTAAGCCATCTCCTGAACCTAGACTGTGACCGTCATATTCAAGTTCTGCAGTTGCATAAATTTCGGCGGAGTCATTAACGTTAACTCTTGTATCGTCTGCTCCAAGAGTCAAAATTCTTATTCTGTCGCTGATGAAGGTGGCTGTTGGGCTTTCTTCTGCGTCAGTGTATTCTGCATCTGTCATGTCAATGTAAGGATTGTAAGCTTCTAAATCTACTGTAGACAGAGCAGAAAAGGATACAGAAAATGTCCTGTTTATTATACTGTTGTCACTTCCTTGGCTGACGTCTCTTGAGTCATAAACGTGGACTGCCGTAAATTCGCTGTCGGGTGGATAACTCGAAGAGGCGATGCCACTTGAAGGATTATTGGCGTAAGAGACTGCTCCAGAAAATTCCAAGGATTGTCCAACGTTTCCTCTGTCGTCATCGCAAGCAAACCCAAAAACGACAAGGTCTGTTACAACATCAGCATAATCAGTTTGAATAGTGTCTGTATCGTTTTCAGGTTCATCATCTACAACAAAAGCTAAGATGTCAATATCGCTTTCTTCTATAGCATTGAACTTTGGAGAAATCGTGAAATTCATTGTAATTGTTTCTCCTGAACTCGCATAAGAACAGCTTCCAACATCTAAATCCCAAGTTGAGCTTCCTGCTTCAATGCTGAATGTTGCTGTGTCTTCGTCAAACCTGAAGGTGGCTCGAACAGTGGAAGATTGAGTTATCGAAAACTCTGCATAGTCGATGTCGGCATATCCATCGTAGTCAGTAACAACATACTGTGCCGTGTAGTATTGTTTCTGAGCATAGAGGTTATCTGTATCATCCATATCCAAAATTGTAAAGCTCAAATTTGTAGGGGCATAGTTCCAGCTCCATCTTTCTTCTCCCCAACTTCCATGAGAAGGCTCAGGATTAACATATTTTCTTACAAAAATAAAGTCTACCTCAACTTCATAGCCAGAGCCCAGATCATTTCCCTGAATTATCACACCTAAATTGGCAGTAGGAACATTAGAAGTTACAGGACTGTTTTGGACATTGGAAAAATCCTCTTGATAATAGACAGCAGAAGAACTATCCCTTAAAATGCTGAATCTTGTCATATTAGTAGACCAATCACTATCATTCTTGGTTGTTGAAGAGTTTTTGCGATTCATAATTTGTTGTGCATTACCAGCTTCATAATAGAAAATTGCCATGTCAGTTCGAGGTGAACAAGCATTGCTGAAACCAATATAACACCATTTTTCTGCATAAAAGTCTGCTTTGAACTCAACAGCAGTATTAGTTCCAAAAAACGCATAATTAGAAGACTTCTGAATTATCCCCTCATCGTTATAGTATTCAAATTTAAGGGTTCCATCTGAAACGGTCGCATATTCTGTTCCTCCTTCCCATTTGTCAGTATCTAATGAGCTGCCAGAGAAATCATCAAAAAACGAAAAAGTGTTATCACCATCACTTGTTGAGGCTTCGTCATTCCCATAATAAATGTAAATGTCCACATCAGAACTACTTAAATCATCAGCAACTTCAACCCAGAAAACCGCATTATCCGAATCTGTTTTTTCTTGCATCCAATAATCAAGCTCTGTTGAACCGTCATTATCAGTAAATCGAATATCATCAAAATCAGTTTGACACTTTGAACCACAATAAACATCATCATCGCTGTCAGAACCACTCCCATAATGAACTGTGATTATGATTTGATAATTGGTTCCAGCTCCTGTTGCATTTTCTATCATGTGACTTTTTCTGTAACTCCATCCACTGAGCCAATTTTCACCATCGCCATAAAGAGCAGGAATTGAAGCAAAGCTGAGAAAGGTAGATAGAAGCAGAAGAACCAAAATTGATGCTTTCTTACCGTCTGCAATTTTCATCTTAATTTGCACTGATTATTCAATTTATGTTGATATTTAATTAAAGGGTTTTTGTCAAGAAAATTTGACAAACAAGTCACAAATCTAGTCAAGAAAAATTGACCAATCTCACTAATTTTTGTGGTGTTACGGTGTTGATGTAAAGGATAAAGTTTAACCCAAAACACACACAGGAGTTACTATTACTTTAGCTCGTTAGATCACTTGTTATCTCAGAAAGATGGATGTAACAAAAATTGTTGGAAAAACTGGAAAAGAACTGAGACTAAGTCACCTAAAACTCAACAATCAAGAAGAGGCGATGCATTGGCGATTGTGGGTCATATTTGTATTTCGCCGATTTCGTTGTGGATTAGGAAAGAGGCTTCTTGGGCGCTGATTTGGCCTGTGACGACTTTTTTCCAGAGATGATACAGGCTCAAAGTTGTCAAGAATATCGCGTTGTTTGTTTCAAGAAACAGCTTCACTGAAAGATCGACGTGTTCCTTGTTTGCTCGTTCGTTAATGGGCAAGTTTCTGTACGTGTTAGCTACGAACATGATTTTTTCGTTTTTTCTTCGGTTTTCAATGAATTTTGCCAGTTGGCTGATTTTGGCGTTCTGAGCCTCAACTTTTCCTTTTGCTGAAGCTATTTTAACCACAATGTTGCCTTTCAAGCCTGTTAGGTCAAATTCTCTATTTTGAAGAGTTTGTATACCCAGATCCTCGAGGATTATTTGAACCGCTTTTGCGACTTTTTTGTGGTCTATCGAGAATAGGTTGCGGTATTCTTCGGGGGCTATACTGTTGTTCCATGGGTCTTCAGTTTGGTTGAGTTCCGGAATTTCTATCGAGCCTAACCACGGAGGTTCTTCTGGCTCTTCTCCACTGGCTAAACCCATCAGAAGCTTTATCGCCTTAGAGCGGCTGATTTTTGTTGTTTTTGGCAAGAAATGGATTTTTCCTCTCTTGTCTATTGTGATGGTAGCAGCTATTGGGTTTTGGGATTTGTTAATTGCTATGGGATCAAAACTGCAGTTGGCTGTGTTTTCCCAGAACAGTTCGTTCTCCCATTTTTCGACGTTTTCCATGTATTCAGAGAATCTTTCATCCGTGAGGACTATTGTTCTTCCCAGTATCATGGGGTTCACTGTCAGCTTTTGTGGGAAGGGAATCCATGAGTAGTTTAGGGGGATTTTTTTAAACGGGATTCTTAAGGGTTTTTCCATTATGCAGAAGATTTCTTTTTTATCTCGGATGAAGATGCGGGCTGTTCTCTTCAGCAAACCTATATTGTTGAAGAGTGTTGGGGGATAATCTTTCGGAAATGAGGTGAGGTCGATTATCAGGGAGGCATATTTTTCCATGTCCTGAAAAGGTTGTGTCCATTTGATGCTGTCCACTTTCTTGTGAGGTGTAGATCCTATGATGAGCAGCTTATTCACGAGCTGTTTGACTCCTTCACCAAGTTTCTTGTCTGGAATAGAATCTTTGTTTTAGTTATTAAAAATTTGGAGAATATAATTTCTAAAAAGAACGAATACATTTAGGTTTGCGATAGGTTAAATTTTAACGCAAAACACACAGGAGTTCCTGTTACTTTAGCTCGTAAGATCATTTGTTATCTCAGAATGGATGCAATAAAAATTGTTGGGATATATGGAGTGTAATTTCTGAAATTTTTTATGTGACTACAACAGAAAACGATGATGCGTGACAAAATTAATGTCGGATACTGTTAAATTCTTAAGCAAGGCCTCAATAGTAATCGGACTAACCTACGCCTCAATAGTATTTCTCAGGATGTTGGGGTCATTTTTTACTCTCAATAACGTCACGGGTTTCATTGCATCCATGGGCGTAGTTTTCTTTGCATCGGGTTTTGTCTGCCTTTATGCTTACAAAAAATCTTTTAGGTTTGATTTTTTTATGGTTTTAAAAAACTGTTCAATCGCCTTCTTTGGTGTACTTTTTGCTTTTGCTTTAATGATAAAATTTTATGTTACAGGTTTATTGCCATTGCTATTTGCTGTTTCTGGCTTCTTGGCAATAGGTCTTGTGGGCATTTATAGAGATAGAAAATATAGGAAACTTGGTTTTTGCTTTATGGCTTTAAGTTTACTGTTTCTTATTGGTGTACCTCTCGTCAATGTATGGCGACTCCCAGTTGGTTACGGCACTGAAATTAGTCCAATTAGCTATCACACAGTTTATAGAGAGTATACGATACCTCTTATTCTTGTAAGTGTTGCCTTTTTCCTTTTAGGTAGCATACTGATTCTCTATAAAAAGTCTCAAGCAATGAAGAAGCAGAATTTTGATGATACTAAGGTAATTGAGCAGGAAAATATCAAACGAGACTCAACTTGTACTAATCAAGGGGAAACAAATGGAGTAAAAAAATTCAATGTTAATTTTAAAACTCTTGGATTTTCATTTATGGTCTTCAGTCAACTAGTTTTTATTTGGGCAGCTATTGTTTATAGATCTGGGGAGGCTTGGAGGGGTTCGGTTCCTATCATCTTGAACGTGGTAGATTATGCATTACCTCTTGGTCTTGTTGGTGTTGTCTTGTTTGTTTTGGGCTGTGCATTAATGCTTTATGAAAAACCAAAGAGAAGGGGGTTTTTCGGGATAGCTTCAGGCTCATTTGTCCTCATTATCGCTGCTTTTACTTATGCACATGAAACTAAAATTACTGAGTTAGTGTTTGATTACGTTCCAGTATCCCATTACATAAATCCTTATAGAGATTTTACACTGCCACTTATTCTTGTAAGCATTGTCCCATTTGCATTGGGCTATATATTAATGCTCAAAAAGTCTTTGAAAAAGGGCGCGCTGAGTTTATCATGTAGAAAACAGCAACGTTAGATTGTCTGCAATTGTGTGTGAGTTTTTTAGTTTACTGTATTTCGTTTTTGGTTTTTCGTTTTGTGTGAAGAGGTAGATAGGGGTAGGAAGAGGTAGAAGTAGGAAGAGAAGGGAAAAAGGTTAAAATTTAGCCCTTATTTCAAGCCTACCAAATCTTTTGGATGTAGAAGTGAAAAATGCAGTCTAGGTAAGTAGAAATGTTGAGAGAAATTGAATCACGTCTTGAGGATGCTTGAGCCGCAATAGTTTATACTTTTACTCTGAAGTCTTCCTTGACGACGTTGAGCACAACGTTGGTTACTGTTCTGCTTACGTGGGGCATCTTCAGCGCCGATTTGATGAAGCTGTTTAATGTACTCCTGTTTTTGAATCGCGCAACCACTGCTATGTCATAGTCTCCGGTGATGTCGTAGATGCATATAACCTCGTCCAGCTTGGCAAGCTCAGTTTCCACCTCGGGCAGATACCGCCCCTCCGCCTCAATAAGTATGAGAGCAGTCAAACCGTACCCAAGCTTAGCGGAATCCAACATTATGGTGTAGCCCTTCAGGATGCCGTTATCCTCCAGGTTCTTCACGCGGTTGTAGGCTGTTCCAACGGCTATGCCGAGGCTCTCAGCTATCTTGTTGAAGCTTTTTCTAGCATCCTCCTGCAGTAAACGGATGATTTTGCGGTCAACGTCATCTACTTTATGAGATGAACCATTACTCAGTTTCCATTTCCTCCTTTATTGAATGATTAACCATTCGACAATTTTGTTTTTTGTCTCACCATGAACACTTGTTCATTAACAGAACAAGTATATAAATTTTCCTTCAACACATCAGAAACATTTATATACAAACATGTAATATTCTCACATTCAGCTGAATGAATGGTGAACAACATGGAGGCCATTAACACAGCCAAAGAAACACTAAAGAAAAACAAAATCCGATGGGTACACACAGCCTTCGTAGACATGCGAGGTCTAATGCAGGACGTAGTGATACCCGCAAAACAATACACGGAGGGACAAGCCCTAACCGCAGGCATCGGCTTCGACGGCTCATCTGTACGAGGCTTCAAAACCATACACGAATCCGACATGATTCTCAAACCCGACCCAGAAACATTAGCCATCATCCCATGGACAACCGGCGAACAACAGAAAAGCGCCATAATCCTAGGAGACGTCTACGAAGCCTTCGGAGGCACAGAGCCCTCAGTCGTAGACCCCAGAGGATACGTGGCAAAAAGAGCAGTCAAAGCAGCAGCAGACATGGGTTACACCGGCTTCTTTGGTCCAGAACTGGAATACTTCGTCTTCAGCTCCATAGACCCCACAAACCTTGTCTGGGACATGTGGGTCAGCCCAAAAGGCGGCGCCGGAGACTCATGGGGCGCACCAAGAGTTGTACCTAAATCCCCGGAAACCACTCCAGGAAGCCACACACTAAGACCCAAAGAGGCATACTTCAGACCCCCGCCAGAGGACACAACCGTTGAGTACCGAAACGAAGTTGCTTCAATACTGGAAGAAAACTTTGACACAGAAATCGAGATGCACCACCACGAGGTTGCCACAGCGGGCCAAATCGAGATAGACTTCAAATATGGAGAGCTGGTGAAAACCGCTGACAGAACAATGTTCTACAAGTTTGTCGCCAAAAACGTTGCAAAGAAGCACGGGTTAATCGCCACTTTCATGCCTAAACCAGTTTACCTTGACAACGCCAGCGGCATGCACGTGCACGCTTCCCTGTGGAAAGGCAAAAAGAACGCCATGTACGACGAGAAAGACGAGTACGCTGAGCTCAGCCAAACGGGCAGATACTTCATCGGAGGCCTACTAGAGCACGCCAGAGCCGTAACCGCTGTGACCTGCCCAACAGTAAACTCCTACAAGCGGCTTGTGCCCGGTTTTGAGGCACCCATCTACATAATGTGGTCCCGCCGCAACAGATCAGCCATGGTACGTGTTCCAGTATACTTTAAAGGTCCCGAGTACGCCGCAGCCAAACGCGCTGAATTACGTTCCGCTGACCCATCCTGTAACTCATACCTAGCCTTATCGTGCATCCTAATGGCTGGGCTTGACGGCATAAAGAAGAAACTTGACCCAGGCGACCCCGTGGACGAGGATGTTTACGAGTTGAGCCCTGAAAGGAGACATGCGCTGGGCATCAAGGAGCTGCCGACGACGCTGAAGGATGCTTTGGAGGCGATGAAGAGCGACGAGGTAGTTCACAAGACCCTTGGAAGCCACATATTCGACGCGTTCATAGAATACAAGACCAACGACTGGAACCAGTACTGCCTCTATGTCACTCCGTGGGAAATAATGAAATACTTAGACTATTAAGAAATAGAATGAGGGAGAGGTGAATAAGCATGAAAGCATATCTGCTAATTGAAACCCGACCTGGAACATCCGAAGACGTGGTCAAAGCCATCAAAATGCGGTTCCAAAATGTTCTGCATGCTGACTCCGTTTACGGACGACACGATGTTATAGTTGTCTTGGAAGCTCCAGACCTAGAAACACTCAACGAATTCGTGTACAAAGTAATCGAAAAAGACCCAAACATCGTCCACACCGAGACGGCGATCACGCTGTTCTAAAAGAAGGAGAGAAAAACAGTTGTCTTCAAAAGATCTCCGAACCAAAAAGATAAGAGCCTTCGTACTCTTGACTATGAGACCCGGAACTTCAGAGGAGATCGTGCAGTCAAGGAAGATAAAGGGCGTGATGATGGCTAACTCGGTTCTGGGAAGATTCGACGCCATCGCAGTGGTAGAGGCAGACAGTTCCGAGGAGCTGACAAAGATCATCTACGAGATGATTGAGCAGCACCCCAGCGTGGTTCACACCGAAACAATGCTGTCAATGTTCACACCGCAAACTTGATTCCAACCAAGAAACAGAACAACAGAGAACACTAAAGCGCCGCGTCGGGTCGACGTTTAGACCCGGCAACCAACCCTTTTTTTTGTTTCATCCATATTTTTGAGAAGATTAGTGGTTGTTAGGCTGTCCAGTACGAGAAGATTTGCAGATCTTTTATGTTGAGTTCTGCTCTGAGGAAACTTTTTACGTCCTCGTCTGTGAGGAAGCGGTTTCCCTTCTTGTCAGTGCGAACCGGGATTCCGGTTCTTCTCAACTTGTCGCCTTCAGCCGAGTCAGCGAAGATGTACTGGGCACCTTCAACGGGCAATATCAGTTTTAGTCCAGTATGGTTTCTGGCTGGGATGCTCTGAGCGATGACGTAAACGACGCTTTTGGGCTTCTTTTCGAGCGCTAACTCCTTAAATTCCTGCCAAGTATTCACCCGAATAGTTGTTGCCATAATCCGATCTCTCTTTCACCTGAGTATTACAGCTTTTTGCATCTTAATTTTTGCTTTGTTTTCTTGTACTGCTTTCGTTGAGACATAGAAAGGTTTTTGTTTGACAATATTGTCTCAGTTTCTGTATTATATGGGGAATATTATGTTTCCGGCTTTCCTTACCACTGACAACCTTATTCTTGCTGGTCTAGCCCTAGTTATCATCGTTGTCGCTTTTGTTCTCGACAAGGTGATCCGCAGGTCAATAGCTCGATACGGAAAAAAGGTGAACATGGAGCCTCATGCAATCAACATTTTGAAGTTAGTTGCCAGAATACTTGTTGCTGCATCTGGCGTAATTGCTCTTATGAGCCTCTTCAAGGTGCCCACAGATTTGTTTCTTGCAGGCGGAGCTTTGACAGGAACAGCCATAGGTTTCGCGTCCACTCAAACAATAGGTAACTTCTTGGCGGGTTTCTACATTATGGTTTCCAGACCGTTCATGGTGAGAGACTACGTGAAGATCGGAGATGTTGAGGGAGAGGTGAAGGAGATAACCATCAACTACACGAAGATATACACTCCCACCTACAACATAACCGAGATACCGAACAGGAAAGTTTTGGACAGCATCATCCTCAACTACTCCGGAAAAAAGGACATAATCGATTACTCCTTCAAGATGGGGTTCCCGCATCTCGAAAACAGAACAAACAAGCAGATGATCGAGGACTGCATCAAGCCGACCATCGAGAAATTCTACAAAAAACACAAAGATGTCCTTCCGAAGAAGCCTGAGGCGAGCATGCTGAACATGGACAGGCTTGGGCGCGAAGTTAGTATCAGGATGTTCTTTCCAGAGGGAAGAATAAACGACTTCTATGACCTGCAGCCAGAACTCATGCGGGACATAGTGCACTGCTGGGACAAGTTCAAGGCAGAAAAATGCGGTGAAAACTGTTAGTTTCCCCCGCTTTTTCGTTATATCCACAAGCACATCTATATCCAATGAGTGCTTTGTTGTCGTCTGGTCTAGTTTCTTCTGTTCTGGACAGCAGTTATCTTTAATTGGCTCTTTTGCCTGTTCTCGGAGTATCGTAAAGGTTATGAAGCTCTTTTTGGGCAAAATAAGAAAGTAGATTGGAGATATGACCGTTGAGGAAATTTGATGTTATAGTTGTTGGCGCCGGAACAGGGGGATGCTTGGCAGCCAAGACTGTTGCCAAAGCCGGACTCAAGGTGTGCATGATAGACCGCAAAGCAGAACAGAAGATCGGAGACAAGGTCTGCGGGGACGCCATAGGGAAACACCACTTCGACAACATAGGCATATCGCATCCCTCAGGAGAGGAACTTGACCAGACAATGGAGGGAATCAAAGTTTACTCCCCAGACATGAAAACAGTAGTCAACGTCCAGGGGGAAGGCGTCCACGGATACCTGATTAATCGGCTACTTTTCGGTCAGAGACTACTGAAAGAGGCAAAAAACGCTGGGGCAACCCTCATCGACTCAACCATAGTCACAGAACCGATCATAAAGGATGGGTACGTCGTCGGCGTCTCAACTAAAGACGGCAAGACAGAAGAAAACAGCGAAATATTTGCCCAAGTTGTGGTGGATGCAAGTGGGCATTCAGCGGTTCTGCGAAAGAAGCTTCCTCCAGAGATGGGTATCGAAACCGAAGTCAACGATGAGGATGTGGAGATTTGCTACCGCGAAATTCGTGAAGTGAAAGAGCCGATTTCTGACCCAGGGTTCTGTAAAATTTATCTTGACCTGCAGCGTTTTCCGGGAGGATACTGCTGGGTTTTTCCCAAAAGCTCAACCACGGTTAACGTGGGCTTGGGCGTAGCCATGAAAGAGGGGTTTCCTAACCCCAAGGACCTTTATAATGAACGGGTTTTGTCGATGCCGTTCTTTAAGGGTTCGCGGGCTTTAACTGGCGGAGGAGGTCTTGTTCCAACAAGGAGACCCATAAGTCCCATGGTGGGAAATGGGATAGTCATTATTGGCGATGCTGCTTGCCAGGTTAACCCGATTCATGGGGGCGGAATTGGTCCTTCAATGATGGGCGGAGCGAAAGCTGGGCAGGTCATCATAGGAGCGTTGGAAAAGGGGGATGTGAGCCGAGAATCGCTCTGGCCTTACACTGGAATGTTCATGGAGGAGTATGGGGCTAAACAGGCGGGACTGGACATTTTCCGTATACTTCTTCAGCGGGTGAGCAACAAGGAAATGAATTATGGTATGCAGCACCATCTGATCACGGACGAGGATTTGCTTAAAGCCAGCATGGGCGAAGATTTGAAACTTAACATAACAGAAAAGACGGGCAGGCTGTTCAAGGGGCTTGGAAGCTTCTCCCTTCTCAAGAAATTGAATGCCACCGCCAAACTCATGAGGGAAATTAAGGCGTTGTATAGAAGCTATCCTTCTTCTCCTGAGGGGCTGAGGGAGTGGGAAGAGAAGACTCAGGCTTTGGTTGAGAAAGCAAAGAAGCTTTAGAGTGCGCTGAATATGCGTTTGGCAGCATTAGTTACCGGTGGAAAAGATTCGGTTTTAGCTCTTTACCGAGCACAACAGATGGGTCATACCATCACAGTTTTAGCCACCATGATCCCCAAACGAGAGGACAGTTACATGTTCCATTTTCCCAACATCCACCTGACAGAGCTTCTTTCCAGAGCGGTTGAAATTCCGTTGGTTACCGCCGAAACGTCTGGAATAAAGGAGAAGGAAGTGGAGGACCTCAAGAAACTGCTTGCGTCCCTTGATGTGGAGGGGGTTGTGTCAGGGGCAGTAGCATCGTCTTATCAGAAGCAACGAATCCAAAGGATATGCGATGAGCTGGGGCTCAAGTCTGTTACTCCGCTGTGGCACGAAGAGCCTCTAGGCATTATGAATGAGCTGATTGACCTCAAATTCAAGGTTATTATCGTGGGGGTGTATGCTTACGGTTTGGACCAAAGTTGGCTGGGAAGAGAAATCGACTCTGCGACGTTAGAGAGGCTTGTGGAATTGCATAAAAAATATCAGATTAGTTTGGTTGGTGAAGGCGGCGAATACGAATCCTTAGTTCTGGACGCCCCGTTTTATAAGAAGCGCATCGAAATAGTGGAAGCTGAAACAAACTACGAAAACGGCAGCGGCGTTCTTGTGGTAAAAGAGGCAAGGCTCGTAGACAAAGAGTGAACAAAATTTTTTTGAACAATTATACTGTAATTGGTTTTTTGTGGACTAAGATTATATACATAGTTTGGTGAATAGTGGTTTCTTAACAGAAAGAGGGGATGCTAGGGGTGTCGAAGCCAGATTATGGCAATTGGGTTCCAATGAGATTCATCTATGGATCGTTTATAATCGGTTTACTGTTTTTGGTGTCTGCTCTCTGGTTTCTTTTCTTGCTAATTCCTGCGGCGTTGCTCTTTTTTGTTGCCGCATTTTTTGTGTATACCCGCTACGAATTCTCTTCTGGTGGAGGAAACGTTCAGAACTCTGTCTGGCAACTAGTGCTGTCACATTTGGATTGGAATGGCGAAGGGAAAGCCTTGGATATAGGATGCGGAAACGGCGCCCTCGCCATTAAGCTTGCTCAGAAATACCCAAAGGCACAGGTCATCGGAATTGACTACTGGGGAAAAGGCTGGGAGTACTCCAAAAAAGCTTGTGAAAGGAACGCAAAGATTGAAGGAGTAAATGAGCGGGTGACGTTCCAGAAAGCCAGCGCTGTATCGTTGCCTTTTGATGATGAATACTTTGATGCTGCGGTGAGCAATTTCGTGTTCCACATGGTCAGTGGCGTCAAGGATAAGCGGGAGCTTATTCGTGAAGGTTTGCGGGTGGTTAAGAAGGGCGGAAAGTTTGCTTTTCAGGACGAGTTTCTAGTCCGGAAGATTTACGGAGACCCAGATGACCTAATTGCAGCAATCAAAAGCTGGGGAATAACTAACGTAGAGTTCATTAGAACATGTGATGAAGAGTTTGTCCCACGGGCGCTAAAATTGCCCCTGTTTCTAGGAACCACTGCTATTATCGCTGGAGAAAAATGAGCTGTTTACCTTGCTCCCACCCATCTGCCCCGACAATTTCATGTTCTTTCTGTAGATCAGAATAACTGCGATCATAGCCGCCAGTAAAGGCAGAATAATCCATGCAGGAAACTCTGGAATGGTGCTAATATCAACTGGATACATTAATGGATAGTTGTCCTGATTGTTCTCGTCAATGATGTAGGGCGTATCACCTATTTCATCGCCGTTTTCATCCAATCCGGCATAATCATCCCAGTAGTTACCCATGGTACCGTTATCCCACAAGACAATATCTGTGCCCATGCTCCATGTGATGTTGATGTTTTCATACTCTATTTCGTCTTTGGTTACCTGTTCAGAATTGTCAACAAAGAGGTTACCAAAAACCCTGTTGCCAACCCCACTGACAACAACATCTCCGCCGTTTGGAAAGTTCAGCAACACAACTCCAACGCCGTTTTGGGTAATGTTATTTCCACATACTGTGGCGTTGTGGCAGCCCTCCGCAAACCGGATTCCCCAATCGTTTTCGGTTATAGTATTTCCATAAACCGCGTAAGGTCCATAATAGATAAGATTTAAACCGCCTGTGTTGCTTGAAATGTTGTTTCCGCAGACGGTTACGTTTCTGGATTGACCGATATTTACGCCATAATAATTGTTGGTTATGCTGTTTTCAATAACAGCCACGTTTTCTGTATTCCAACCTGTAATGCCGCCTTGGTTTTCGGTTATGTTGTTCCCAGAAATAAGGACGTTACTTCTTTGCGGTCTAATGCCTTCACTGTTGTTTACAATGTTGTTGTTAATTATTCTGCATCCTGAAGGAAAAGGCTCATCGTAATAGTTTGCTATCGATATTGCGGTTAAGCAATTTTTTATCGTGAAACCGGAGATGGTTACGTTTGGTGCAGCAACTCGGATTGAAACTGTACTTGGAGAAGAAGGGATACCGAAAACTCCAAGAATTATGGTGTTTTCAGGGTCTTCACCAATTAGGGATACTGTTTTGTTAATAACTATCAGCGACTCGATGTCTACTTGGTAAACTCCATTTTTTACAAATACTGTGTCCCCCTCAGCGGCGTTATTTATAGCTGCCTGAATTGTGGAAAAATCATCTGGAACAACAATTGTCGCAGCTTCTGCTTTCACTGTAATAACGTTTGGGAACATAACCAAAAGCGAAGAAAGAACAAGTAAACCAACTAGTTTTGATGTGACTCTCTTCATTTCATACCTAAATATTGCTACTTCACAATTGAGTAAAAAAGGGTTTTTGTCAAGAAACCTTGACCAATAAAATTTAGAGTGGTTTGGTTTATGTTCAGTCTTTAAAGGGTGAGTGTTTAGCGGAAAAGTTCAGAGCGTGGTGAAAGGTTTATTAACTGTTCTTCAATTGTTAGCTACAAGTTCCTATGGGATGTGACCCATCTTAGGGTTGAACCGCAAAAAACGTGAGGAATGAAGAATGGCTTACAAATATATTGCAGAGGCTTGGAAAAAGCCGAAAGAATCCTTTGTTAAGGAGTTAATGTGGCAGAGAGCCATAAAATGGCGCAAACAAGACGCAATTATAAGAATCGAAAGACCAACCCGACTGGACCGAGCGAGAAATCTTGGATACAAGGCTAAACAGGGCATTGTTTTGGCTCGGGTTCGGGTTAGACGCTCAGGATTCAGAAAAACAAGACCAACCAGCGGACGCAGACAGAAACGTTTGGGCGTCAACAAATTCAAGGTCGCCAAGAACATGAGGCTGATCGCTGAGGAACGTGCTGGGAAACGTTTTCCGAACTTGGAGATTCTGAACTCCTACTGGGTCTGGGAGGACGGACGCTTCAAATGGTACGAAATAATCATGGTTGACCCCGCTATTCTGCCAGACCATCCAATAGCAAATCAGACAGGACGCGCGTTCCGTGGCTTAACCAGCGCAGGCAAAGAAGTGCGTGGACTACACCACAGAGGGCTAGGAGCAGAGAAGGCAAGACCAAGCAAAAAAGCGGTAATCAGACGAAAACACAAGAAATAAGCCGCAGCTTTTCCGAAGGGCACATAACAACTCCCTTCCTTTAATTGAATACTTCCGTTGCCTTGCAGTTGACATATTTATATCAAGTAACATGTAATAGAGTTTGATGCGAGTGTGAGGTAGGTTTTGTCTCAGTTGCCTGTAGCCTACGTTGATGTTCGATTCTGCGCCCACGCCACCGAGGACTTAGACAAGGTTATGGAGGCGGTTCAGAATGTTTTGCCAAGCGACCACATAGAGGATGTAACCTTCAAAAGAATCAAAGTGGAGGGTCATTACGGCAACCCCATAACCCTTTTCGACACACGAATCAAAGACAAAAAAACAGTTAGAGCCTTGGTGGAGAATCTTTCAGCCAACCTCAGTTCCTTGGATAAAGAAGAGTTAGACAGAACAATAAACCGCTGCGTTGAGAAGGGAAGCCTTTTCATCAGACTGGACAAGCAGGCTGCTCTCAGAGGCAAAACAAAATTCGCCACATCCGACCCCATCCGCATACGCATCAGATTCAGAAAAAATAAAACCGAAGACGTAATCCAGATTTGCCGAGAAATCGGGATGATAACATGAAGCGATTCACTGACCTGCATCTCAGGGTACCCTTCGAAGACCAGACTAAGGCAGAAAGCATGATCAGGAAAGCCTCTGAGCTAGGCTACAATCTAGTCGGCATACCATATTCACCCCAAGCCAGCAGAGAACAAATCAGCCAACTTGAACAAATCTGTAACGACGCAAAAGTAGACTTTGCCACGAGAGTGAATTTTTCTCCCAGAAACCCCAACGAACTTCTTAATAGTCTGCGCCGTTTCAGAAGAAAATTCGAGATCGTAGCCGTAAGATGCCACACAAAAGACGTTGCCAGACAGGCAGCCAAGGACAGACGAGTGGACCTCCTCCAATTTTCGGTTACAAATCTCCGCCAAAGATTCTTTGACCAAGCAGAGGCTGAGCTTGCTTCACAGGCATTCTCATCCCTTGAAATCGAACTGGCTCCCATTCTGCAGTTAACAAGTTTTTCTCGAATCCGCCTTTTATCTCGTCTACGAAGGGAAGTGGAGACAGCAGAAAGGTTTAGGGTGCCAATCACACTTTCCAGCGGTGCAACAGACGAGCAGTTCATGAGGGGACCCCGCGACTACGCTGCCTTGACAACCCTCTTCGACTTGCCCATGTCCTCTGCCTTGAGGTCTCTGTCGGAAAATCCTTGGGTTACGGTTGCGCGAAACAGGGAAAAGCTGAGTTCAGATTATGTGGCTCCGGGAATACGTGTTGTGGGAAGGAGAACAGATGATTAAACGAGAGAAGAGACGCTACTTGGCTCTAGAAGTTGCGAGTGAGCAGCCTGTCGATGAACGGGCAGTATTGGATGCTGTTCAGGCTTCAGTCAGCAGGCTCTTCGGCGAATACGGTGCCAGCAAAACAAACCTCAAACTGATAACCTACATTCCAGAGAAACATCAAGTTGTGATCTGCTGCTCCCACACCATGCTGGAAAAAGTCAGAGCCGCCATCGCCTCAATCATGGAGGTAAACGGGGAAACCGCAGCCATGCATGTGGTGGGCGTCTCCGGAACATTGAAGGCGCTATCCAAAAAGACGTGAAAGAAGAGAGTCACTGCAAGTTTTGTTATGGACTCTCTATCACGCGGGTATTGTATTCTTCCAGATAGTCTAGATGGGCTGCATCGTATGGATAACTTTCTGTCTCCGGATACGGAAAACAGGTCATACCATGGAAGGGCAACGGCTCCACAGTGAAGTCTACATAAGGAAGCCCATCAACTTTGAACCATGCGCTAGCAAACAGGAAATAATCTCGCTCCATACCTTCTGAAACTGAATCAGTATCAACGAGGAACAGCATGCGTATTTCGTCGCCTTGGCGGGTTATCACATACATGTCGTCTGCATACTCCATAAGCTCGGTTACGTCGCCGTATCGGGTGAAATTGCCTGTTGAAGTGGAATTGGTTGTGAAAGCTTGATATAAAGTGGCAGAGGAAACCGTTACCTCCCGAACAGTCACATCCTGTTGTGATGTTGTGTCCACTCCGATATAATCGAATCTGGTGTCGAAGAAAGTGTGTATCCTGAGTGAGTAATCATCTGTCAGGAAGACGCCAGTCAAGTTTACAACGAAGCAGTCGGGTGTAACATCAAGTAACGGGAACTGCCGGTTATCCGCAACAGGAACCCAGTTGCCTTCAGCGTCTTTAACTTCCATGTATGGAGGCGGAAACGGTTGCTCACCAGGCTGGTCATAGAACTGCCAAGCCCATTCGCCCTGCTCTTCGCCCGTAGAGTAAATTATTGTTCCGGCGACTACGAGTTTGATTTCTTCTGCATCGGAGAGGTCACCTAAGTATAACTCCAGCGTGTCCCAGTGGAATTCGTTGCCAGTGGTGGTGGCTCCGTCACGTTCTGAGACTAAAGCCAGAACGTCTTCTCCCTCTCCCGTGACGCAGGAAACTGGGGAATCAGGATTTTTGCTGACAGTGTAAATTGTGCCTTGTTCATCAAGCTCATACAGGTACGTTGCTTTGGTTGAATACACGTCGATGTCGGGCGAGTGGTCAACAATTACTAATGTCGCAGAATCCACATAGGCGATTTCATCCCATTTTTGGGTGATAGTCATGTCGTAGTAGCCGCCGTTTGGTTCAAGTCTGCTCGCATTCAATTTGAGGTAGTCCCATGGAACGCTGTAAAGGAAGGACAGGCTTCCGTCTTCTCGGAAATAGTCAAAAATTCCCAAGTAGCCTGTGCCATCAGATATTTCGCCGGTGTACCAGTATTCTTCTCCATTCCAAACGTATAGTGAAGGACAAGATTTTGTGTTCAAATAATTGCCAACAAGAGACGTACGCTGGTTTAGCTGTATAACTCTAGTGAGGTCTGTCGGTCCGTCAATCCAACTGGTCCAATTCCAGAAGGTTCCTCCACCCGTGACACCGTCAGGTACTGTTATGGTGTAAGTTCCCTCTGGCAAGATTTCGTTATATGGTGCAGGATAAGTTTCACCGTTTATAGTAAATGTCATGTCAATAGCGTTCGAGGAAACGCTGAGAGTGTGGAATCCTGTAGGAACGACTAGGAAATATCCCGACAGAGTGTTGTTTTGATTGCCGAGATTCAGTAATTTAACGTTGTATCCATCTCCTTTTATTCCATCTCCTGTGTATTCAGCGGTAACTGAGATTTCGATTGTAACATCTGTTGCAGCCGCATCCAACTGGAACATTTCAGTTGTTTCAACTACGCCATCAAGCAAAACCCTTGCCTGAAGGATACCCGGTTCATTCGCCAGATTATTGGCTTTGGCTCTGATGGTTACTGTCTCCCCGTCCCAAACTTCATAGGGGGCTACTCTTATGGTATGTATTTCTACGAATTCTGATGCAGGAACTGAACCTTCAACAGTTAATGACCTGGACTGGTCGCCTATCTCAACACTGTGTGTGCCCGGGTATGATTCAGTCACTTCAAAGGTTACAACCAGAGTTGCACCGCCAGACAAGGCAACATGCTTTGTTTCTCGTATGATGCCATCGATTTTGAGGTTCACTGCATAACTGCCGCTGACTTCTCCAACATTGGTTACCTTAACCGAGATTTCCACAGCTTCATCAGCTAGAATAGAGGGTGGATTAACCGTTAACTCGGTTACCTCAAACTCTGCAGGTTTAATTGGTGGAGCATCGGAGCTAACGCGGAAGGAGGTTGTTAAATCTCCTAACGTAACCGCGTAGTCGCCTTCAGCATCTTCAGTAACTTCAAATTCAACAGTTGTGGTTTCGCCGCTATCCAACTGGATAACTTTGGTTTCCCGTTTTTCGTCATTTACAAAAAGATTCAGCGAAAACTCGCCAGCCACGTCTCCAATGTTGGTCGCCGTAGCTGAAACGGTTACAGTTTCTCCGATTCCAGCTTCTTTTCGGCTAATTGCCAGATTTGTTAATTGTAATTCAGCTGGTCGGGTTGGCGCTTCCAAAGTGACCCTGATTGTCCCTGTTAAATCCCCTATGGTGACTGTGTGGTTCCCCACCGTTAATTCTGCGGCGGTGAAGAATAATGTTGTAGTTTCTGCCGCTGAAAGCTGAACAGTTTTGGTTGCTAACTGAACATCATCTATTGTCAGGATTACGGAGTGGTTACCACTTTTATCTCCAATGTTGGTTACGTTAACGGAGATTTCCACGGGAGTTCCAACTTGAACCCAACTTTGATCAAAAGCCAAATCAGTTACTTGGAATTTGGCGGGTTTTGGAATCTGCGAATAGACGTATAAGTAACTGGGAACTGCGACGACTAAGAGTAGCAAGTTAGCAAAAAAAGCCACTTTTAGTTTGCTTCTAGTTGATCGAGAAACCAAGGTTATCCATCCATGATGTTGGAAAGTTCATCAGTGCCTCAATATTTAAGGTCTTCGAAATGTGGTTTTAACGCGTTTGGCAAAAAAAGTGGCTGATTCACTAGTTGTGATGAAAATAATTACGAATTAAGTTTCGAAAAAAAGAGAGGGTTGCGCCTTTAAAGGGCGCTAACAGAGGTTTTGGGTTTTCTGTGATTGCTTGCTCTTACTTTTCTTCCATCATGTCCTCTGGGTATGCCAAGGTTTTGTGCAGTGCGATGTCGAGTCCATAGAGTTCTTCATCCCTTGTGACGCGTAGTATTTTCAGTTTCTTCAAGACGGTGAACATTATCAGTCCCATTGCTCCAGCCCACAGTGCTATTGAGGCTGCGCCGATTGCCTGTACTCCGATTTGATGAATCCATTCGCCAGTAGTTGCGAAACCGTAGATGGGGTGCCCTCCAATCGCTTGTGCACCGAACAGTCCTGTAGCGATTACTCCCCAGATTCCACATGTTGCGTGAACTGGGAAACATGCACATGCGTCGTCAATGTGCAACTTGAATTCTATCAGTCCTGTAACGAAAGTTGTTATTATTCCTGCGACTATGCCGATCACGAACGCTGCCAAGGGATGAACAACCGCGGCTCCTGCACATATGGCTACAGCTCCCGCAAGCAAGCCCACCATGCTTGTTAACACGTGACCTCTTGAGGTAAGGGCTGCACCGAACATGCCTCCTGCCATACACATTGCAGTGGTTAGTGAGACCCACGCTAGTTCCACATTGATTGTCATTGGATCTGCTGCTACGCTTGAGCCCACGTTGAAGCCGAACCATCCGAACGCCAACAGCCATGCGCCGATTACAGACAGCGGAATGCTATGCCCAAAGAATGTCCGCGGCATCTTGTTTTTGCCAACGAATTTTCCAATCCTCGGACCTATCACGTATGCTCCAGTTATCGCCAGCATACCTCCGACCATGTGAACTACGCTTGAACCAGCGTAATCGATGTAACCGAGTTCAGCTAACCAGCCTCCACCCCAAACCCAGTGTTCAACCATTGGATAGATGAAACCTGCTATGCCTACAGCCGCCAAGATCCATCCCCAGAACTTGTCTCGTTCTGCCATGCCTCCGGGAACGATGCCTACAACGGTTATGGCGAACATTGCCATTTTGAACCATGTTGCAAGGTCACCAAGACCAGAAGGGCTTGCGGCTATGCCATAAGCGCCTGTTTCAGACAGCAATGGCGGCAGTGGGTTAGCGATGGTTGGAGCGAACTGCGGTAACCCGATCACGGGGTTAGATACGTAGTATGCCAGTGGGAAGCCTATGATGAAGTAGACAACGAACGCTAGTGTCCATCCTACGTTGATTTGTAGTATCGTGTGGGTGACGTTCTTTTTGCGGACCATTCCTGCATAGAACAGGGCAAAACCTGCAGTTGCCATGATGAAAATGGCTACGGGTGCCCACCCTACGAAGAAGTTCTGCTGGAACGCTGCCCATGCTTCAGTTGCTGCATCTAAAGTCATTGTTCATCACCCAATTAATTACCGCCGAACCAAACAGGCTTCAGCGAGAAGGGTATTTCTTCCACTGACAGCCCGCCTGCTTTGATGTTCAGTTTGAGTACCTGAGGCTTTAGGGGTACACTTCGCGACTTTCGAAGAAGGAAAACGCGCGTCCACACGACGTCGTGTTTTCGGTAATCAAGGTATATCAAGTGATCTACAAGGTATTCGGTGATGCCCGGAGACTGGGGAATACCTTCGGCGCTAAAGAGTACGGTTGCTCCTTGGCCTTTGGTTTCCATTATTAGCTTCATGAAGACTTCGCGGAATTCGTCAGAATTGGACAACCGCCTTGCCAGTGAAGATAGCGAGTCAATTACGATTCTGCTTGCTTCTGGTTGTGCAGCTAATCCTTTTGCAACAATGTCCATGGCTTCTGTTTTGTCAACTAGACAGTATTCGCTGGTGTAGCTTGCAGTGATGGACAGGTTGACGACCTTTATTGTTCCGTTTCTGATTAGGTTAGGAAAGTCTGACCACAGTTCTCCTCCAGTTCGCATTACTGTTTCAGGGGTTTCTTCTGTTGTGATGTACAGACATTTTTCGCCCTGTTTTGCGCCTTTGTAAAGGAATTGCAGACAGCAGATGGTTTTGCCGGTGCCGGGTTCACCTCGCACCAGTATTGCATCGCCTTTTGGGATGCCGGGAATAAATTTTTCCAGGCCATCTAACCCGATGTCGATCCATTCGATGTTTGATGTTTTCTGCATTGCCATACCAACCACCTCTTATTCAATTAATCTGCTGAATATTGACCGTTTGCATATAAACATTTCCTTTTTACTGAATATTTGTCGATAGAAGTTCTAAACTCTGAATGATTGTTCAATATGTTATCAAAAAACCAGACCATAACATAATCGAGTTTTCAATTGATTAATCCACACACGATTTATCGCCGAAAAACAAACAAAGAAAAATCCTGTTAAACCAAAGAACACCGAGCGGACAAAATATACACATTCATGCTCACACAAAAACATCGAAAAACAGGGCGGGCAACCGATAACAGATCATGAAAACGAACAAACAAAGAAAACTAAACTCTGGTTCAATCCAACAACTTCGCTGGTTTCCTTTTCTCCAGCTCTCCCACTAACCATCTCTAAAAAACACAAACAAAAACACAAAAAGACGCACAACATTCAATGAACCGGAAGTCTTCCACAAGTCTTTAATTCAAAACAGCTAATAACAACAAATTGCAGGAGTTCAACACTCAATTTTAGTGGGCACTCCAAAGGAAATTGAAGCAAATAGGAGAGGCAAAAAATGAATAAGAGAACATTAATTGTTATAATTCTTATTTTAGCGGTTGTGATAATTGGGGCAATATTAGTTATCATGTATTATCTAGACCCAGCGAGGACGCTCTACGCTGAGGGACAATCGCTTATGGCGAACGCGGATTATCCATCGGCCATACAAAAGTTTCAGACTCTTTTGGATGAATTTCCAGACAGTGAATATGCTTACCAAGCGAAGAAGGCGTCGTTACCTGATTGTTATAATGAATGGGGTTTATCGCTTGAAAATGAACAAAAATATGGTGAGGCTGTCGAAAAATATCAGAAGGCTCTCACCTATCCTGAAAGTAGCGTCAGTTATACTTCAAAAAGAACTATGCTGGATTGTTATTACCGATGGGGACAAGACCTACAAAGTCAAGATAATTACGACGAGGCTCTAGAGAAATATCAAGCAATCATGGAAATAGACGAATCCTATACTCCAACCAAGTCTGACACTTCAATAGATGATGTAATACTTGATTGCTACTGTCAATGGGGACAAGATCTACAAAATCAGAAAATGTATAGCGACGCTTTAGAGAAATATCAAACGATAATGGAAATAGACGAATACTACTATTATTATTCTCCAAGCGGGTCTTTAACTTTCATTGATGAAATGATACTTGATTGCTATTACCAATGGGGACAAGACCTACAAAATCAAAATAATTACGACGAGGCTCTAGAGAAATATCAAGCAATCATGGAAATAGATGAATACTACTATCCAACCGGGTCGGACACTACAATAAAGGAAATGATACTTGATTGGTATTATCAATGGGGTCAAGATCTGCAAAGTCAGAAGATGTATAGTGACGCTTTAGAGAAATATCAAACGATAATGGAAATCGACGAATACTATTATTATTATTCTCCAACCGGGTCTTACACTTCAATAGATGATGTGATACTTGATTGCTATTACCAATGGGGACAAGACCTACAAAATCAAAATAATTACGACGAGGCTCTAGAGAAATATCAAGCAATCATGGAAATAGACGAATACTACTATCCAACCGGGTCGGACACTTTAATAGAGGATGTTTTATTTGATTGCTATTACCAATGGGGACAAGACCTACAAAATCAAAATAATTACGACGAGGCTCTAGAGAAATATCAGACGATCATGGAAATCGACGAATACTATTTCTACAGAACCGAATCTCTAGAAGAAACAATCCCTCAATGCTACTACGAATGGGTTACCGAGCTTGTGACGGCGAAAGAATACGACGAAGCCATACAAAAATACGACATGATCCAAAAGGAGTACGAATTCTCAGTTTGGGCTTCATCTGAGAAGGCTAATGTTTTGAGAGACATACCTGATGATGTCCTGTTTGGTTGGGCAACAAAATTTCAGCAGGAAAAGTCCTATGACACCGCAATAAGACTGTACGAAGTCATTATACAGTATTATCCTGGAAGTGAATATGCTTCTCAGGCAGAAAAAGCGAAAATAGAAACTGAAATAGCCGAGATTGCCGAGCAAGAACATGGTAATCTACCTCCGGCGTCCCCACTGAGTTCACAACAGCTTGAGGGAAAGGTAGAATATACAATAACAAATGATACGCCGTACACATTGACAGTTCTGTTAAGCGGACCCTCCACACGGTCTGTAGTCATAAGCGCGGGTGGTACGAAAACAATAACACTTGACCCGGGAAACTACGAAACCGCAGCGAAAGTTGATAACCCGTCAGTCATTCCATACTATGGCTGGGATACCTTAATTGGAGACACACAATATGAGGTTTCGTTCTACATCCGCACCACTTTTGGATGATTGACCTGTTTCGGACGCCACCATAAAACTTCCAAGAACAATTGCTTGCGCAGTAATCTCTGAGATGCTCTTTTGACTATTACTTCTGCCGTTGTGTGTTTAGGGTTTAAATTTTAACCCAAATCACTCTATTTGTTTTATAAAAAAGAAGAAAAGGTGGACCTCACAGTTAATGTGAGACGCAACAATCGATGACTAGATTTTGCTTTGGAACCACACAGGATTTAGCGCGAATGGCGTTTCTTCTACTGACAGCCCGCCTGGTTCGATGTTCAGTTTAAGTATCTGAGGCTTTAGGGGTACGCTTCGCGACTTTCGGAAAATGAAAACGCGTGTCCACATTGTGTCTTGTTTCTGGTAGTCAAGGTATATCAAGTGGTCTACAAGGTATTCGGTGATGTCTGGAGAGAGGGGAATACCTTCGGCGGTGAGTAGTACGGTTGCTCCTTTGCGTTTGGTTTCCAGCAGTAGCCTCATGAAGACTTCTCGGAATTCGTCGTAGTTAGATAGGCGCCTCTCCAGCGAAGACAGTGAGTCGATTACGATTCTTGTTGCTCCGGGTTGTGCAGCAAATCCCTTTTCAGCAATGCTCATTGCCTCTGCCTTGTCGAGTATACCGTATTCGCTGGCGTATTTTGCGCTTATAGACATGTTGATAACTTTTATTGCGCCATTTTTGATTAGGTTGGGGAAGTCGGACCAGAGTTCTCCTCCAGTTCGCATTACCGATTCAGGGGTTTCTTCTGTTGTGATGTACAAGCACTTTTCGCCGCACTTTGCGCCCTTGTAAAGGAATTGCAAACAACAGATAGTTTTGCCTGTGCCTGGTTCACCTCGCACCAGTATTGCGTCGCCCTTTGGTAGTCCAGGAATGAATTCGTTCAGTCCAGCCACTCCTATGTCGATCCATTCGATGTTTGATGTTTTCTGCATTGCCATACCAACCACCTCTTATTCAACTAATCTGCTGAATATTGACTGTTTGTATATAAACATTTCCTTTTTATTGAACACATTTCTATTATTGATTTCATAGATGAATGAATGTTCATTTAGCTATCGAAAATTACCTCAGACCAGCCAAAATAAGTCATGCAACTAAATTTGACCAGTAATCGCATTAAAAATCAAAGACAAAAACTTAGCCGCAATCCTAAAACAACAAACACAACCAAATAGACACATTCATTACAAACACAACAGGACCAAACATCCGGAAAATGGAACATATTAGGAGCCCAATAATACTTCATTGTTGAAAACTAGCTTTTTTCTGAAAAACCGTAGCCATCTTGCTGAAAAGTCGCTTTTTTAGACGGTGTTGTGTTTAGAAGGGAGTTAAATCATAAAAAGTAGATCAAGTTGTTTTGTTTTGGGCCTGTTTCACCATTCCTCATCTTCATCCTCTTCTTCATCCTCATCTTCATCTTCTTCCCAGTCTTCTTCCTCCATCAAACATTTTCACCTCCCCATCCTTTGTGCTTCAACATCAATGTCCTCGAGAAATCACATAAAAGATTCAAATAAGCATTACGCAGAAAAACCTACACCCGCCCTAGCTTGCTCTTTGCTTCTTCCAAAGTTTTTTCTATCCTCTTCCAGTGCGCCCCCCGCCAATACACCTGACCACACCCCGGACACTTCCAAAAATCATCATAATACATCGACGTTGCCTCAGGAACCTCATCAACCACCACCCCCTTAGACACAGCCTCAATCCTGACATTACATTTGGGACAACGAGAAACACTCAAATCAATCTCCAGCATAAAACCGAACCGCCCAGACAGATCAGCAAGTTTCCCAGCTTCATCCGTTGCCTCAACCAAAACCGCATCCAATCCACGAGCCACAGCCTGCTGATACAGTTTACGGTCGCGGGTAAGCAGAACCCGTTTCTCAGATTCCGCCAATTCAACAAGCTTTTCATCATCAGCAGACCGGAAATAATTGACATCATGCCCCAGCATACGAAGCCAACGGCTTAATTTGCCCAGCATACCATCAGTTATGAACCTCAAAACCGACAACCAAACACTACTAGCAACGATATACAATTTAACAGTGACCATAAACTCAACAAGAGCCACAGAGAAAACAGGATAGTGTCCACTAAGTATCCGCTGATTCTTTTACTCTAGAGTCAAAGTTATCACTTTTCAAGAGGAAAATAAATATCCTCGCATAGTTGCGGGAGGCAAAAAAATCGAGCAAAAAGAAAAACTAATCAAATAAACAGAATGCAAAAAACTAAAATGATTAAGGTTAAATTTTAACCAAAAAAAAAACCAAAAAAAATCACGTTAATGTGGAAGTGGCTTGACCCTGTAATGCCTTTGCCGCTTGACCTTCAGCATTGCTGTGAAGCTGATAGGTTGAGGTCAATCTGACGAAGCGATGAGCGCGCGATGAGGGCAAAGGCATTTCACTGTGAGGAAGTCAGCTTGACCTTCCACTGGGCTGTGCTTTTTTTGTATGGCTGTTCTATATATCTTATAGTTCTTAGGGTCTAATTGTCGGAAACCGTTTCCGAAAATTAGTTTGATGTGATTCAGTAGAAAAGAGTGAAAAAAGTTAAAGCCTAATGTAACCTGTTCCGTCACATCTTTCGCAAGGTTAGAATATATGCTAAAAAGTATATAAAACACCAACATCTAAAGATTTAATGTAGACTGTTAACAGTCATTTCAATTGGTTCAGCATTTTTTGTCTACAGCCAGAGACCTAGAAATTTAAGCATATGTAACAGTCTGAAAAGCGCATTAATATGAAAAGGAGGTGAAAAGATGGATAAAACAAAAATATTGAACGATGAAAGCCAAACGTGGAAGATTGAATTTGACAAAATAGACAAGTTGCACGACCCTCAACGTTTCGTTTCAGCTACCTTTGATAAAGAATATGTTACATTTTTCAAAGTGGAAAAACCAGTCGATGAACCTGAAGTTATTGCCAAAACAGATTGTATTCGGAGCTTGTTGGCTTGGGTTGACAACCCATTGGCTACAAGAGTATACGGTTTTGACTGCACAAGAGATAATCGGGCTAATGTTTTCTCGGTAACTTGGGCTGAACGCTGGGTAGTGTTACATTTCACAGATAAGAATCGAGTTGTGCACCATGCATTTCTTTCCATTAAATCACTACGAAAATTAGTCAAAGAGCTGAAAAATTAGATAAAAACTCTAATTATAAGGCTTATTTTAACGAAAGAAGCGTGGAAAAGACTGCTTTTCTCCGAGCAATAAAGCCTTTATATATGGTAGGACTAGAAAGTTAATAGAAAGTAAGTAGAATGTAAAAGGAGTTGTAATCTGTGCCAAAGGGTTTCCCTTACAGAAAATCTGGCGGAAATGTAATTTGGACTCTCAGCGATGGAGAAGAAATTGCTCTGAGTTGGGAAGAATTCAAAGTGATGGTCAAAACCAGAGATATGATTGCCATCCCGAGGAAAGAGTTTGAGGAGCACTACAAGCGAATGAAGCTGCCCAAATCTGCTAGAGAGTATCACAAGAAATACAAGAATAAAACCAAATAGGTTGTGTAGCAATGGTAGATTCATTAAGACCTCAATATGTAAACACTGATGACAGCGTTGGCATGCCAGAACTTGAGAGAACAAATTACAATATCAGAAACTATAATCACCTAAAAACAATAATACGCAAAGATGGTTTCAAAAAACAATATGCCATACGTGCAATCTTCAATAAACGCCTGAAAAAATATGAAGTGTTTGACGGAAATCACAGACTCAAAGTCGCTAAAGAATTAGAAATCAAACAGATTCCGCTGATAGATGAAACGGCATATTTGACACGTTCTCAAGCCATAGCAGAAGGAATTAAAGCCAACACATCCCATGCGTATTATAACGCTCTGGACTTGGCAAAGAATGCTAAGCAATTAATTTTATCAATTTCGTCTGAAACAGAACACAAGTCTGTAGGCAGACCTCCAACTGGAATAGCAGATGTAGCTGAAATTCTTGGTATTTCAGAGAGACAAATGAGAAATTACCTCAATTTGCTAGAACTCCCCGAAGATGTGCAAACCTTGGTAGGACAGGGTAAAATTACAATGACTGGTGCTCTGGTCTTGCTTAAACTACGTGGCACGCCCTACTTCGGTAAGGTTTCAGAGATTGCACTTGACGCTGTATCTAAAGGAACCAGCAGAAAGGAATTGGAAAAGATTGTTGCATCTGTCCTGAAGAAGGGATATCGTGGCGAAGATGTCCGAATGTGTGTCGGTTGTCACAATGTGTATTCTAGGGACAGAGTAAGTTTCCCCTGTCTCTGTCCTGAATGTGTCGCAAAATTGCGTTCTGGCAATCATACGGGCTTGAATCAAGACAGAAAAAAGGCTCTGCAAACATATCTGAAACTAAGGAACTGGGTCGAGAAACGACACAAAGAAGGTCGAGAAATACCAGAGTATGCGTTCACCAGATTAGATGAACTTCACGCAATGTGGAAGGCGAATTGATATGGATACGATTCCGCACAGAAAATTTATTGAAATATTCGACCGAGTGTCAGTATATTTTGACGTGAAAGGGTGCAAGACGCCTGAGGACATTGAACGCAGGATGATGAGGTGTGAAAGATTAATGGAGAATGCTTATCGCGGGGCAAAAAAGGAGAGCACAAGGAAAAAGTGGGGAGGCAGGTCGAAGTTGCTTCGGGTATTGATGGAAGAGGGCACAAGAATTAAGACAGCTTTGACGAGAAGGAGAAAAAGAGAACTTGGATTGCCCAACCGAAGGACTAGCTTTGCGACAGCAGTTATAGAAGATGCGATTTTACATCCTTATGGGATTGCAAACTATACCTTGCGGTATGGTTACAGGGAAGGAAAGAAGAAAAAGCTTGAGCATACCCGAAGAAGGCTGGGCATCTTGACCATACACCGAAGGGGGATTCATAGCCAGAAAAGGTGATTGGCAATGTGGAGTTAGGCAATCATAGAATAAAGCTTGACAAGCCTGCTGTTGAGATTAACATCGTAAATTCTGAGATAGCGAAATGCAAACAGGATAAACTAGGCAGGGTCTACATATGGCTGTTACCTTAGGAGGAGTTTGGAAAAAGGTCTCTAACGACCACCGTAACCCTGACGACATTCAATGCAGAGTTTGTGGCAAAGAGATTGAACCAGGCGAAACTTGTTATTCAAAAATTTCTGGCAATGGTAGAGGTCATCCTAAGAAATTTTACTATTGTGAAGTTTGTTTTCAGAGGTTGTGGATATGAGCAGGAAAAAAGAGTTCAGAACTAGGACAAGAGGGACAATAGGTCAGATAGGCAAGAAGTTTCCCCTGTCTCCACGTGGGGACAAGGGCAACCTTCCCAGAGGTCTTAGGCAAGTAACCTATTCTGAGCCGTTAAGGAAGATGGAAGCAGAAACAGAAACTGAGGAAGAAATGCAAGAACTCTACGATGACATTCAGTATTCGATACGGATGGAAGAATACAACAGGGCTGAGGAGATGGCTAAGCGGTATCAAAAGCTGAAAAAGATTCTTGAACAGCCAGAGGGCGTCCCGTTGTCCAGCATTGATAGGTTGAAAATAGCTTTGAAAAAGGTTAAGAAGCAACTTGATGAGATGGCAGAGAAACACCCTATCCCTGACATTAACCTAGAGGACGCAAAAGGTGCTGGGGCAGAAGTTGTCTGATAGTAAGCGAAAGGCATTGAAATTTTTGGAAGAAATCCAAGTCCTGCAAGAACAGTAGGGCAAACTTGTCCCTACGGGACGCAGAAGCGCTAGAAAAGGAGGTATTTGAGATAAAGAAAAGAAACTCTAAGTGGAGAACAAGAACTAGGGGGTCACCGAACCAAATAGGCAACAGGTTCCAGCTATCTGGCAGAGCATCTACGTCTAGCCTTCCCAAAGACTTGAAGACAGTAACTACACCGTCAGGAAGAAAGGAGTGGGTGAAGCCCAGAGGCTATACTTTCACTTTCGTCTACAATGACGGCACGTCTGAGACATTGAAGGTCACAGAGGACGACCCAACAGAGGCTATGCAGTTGGCTATGAGCAGACGGAAATATGCTGACAAGATACCAGTCAAATCAATTATGAACAACCAGCTTGAGGCTGTGCTACCGCTTTTGATTTCTGAGATGAACAAGGAGGGTGACTCTGAGGGAGCAACGGCAATGATGGGTCTCCAAAAATTCATCAAGGACAAGGAAAGGCAGAAGCTACCAAGAATTGAGAGGACATTGAGAGAGCGTGCCGGGCAGAGGATAATCCAGAGGAAGATTGATGCGAACATTGTGAAGTGGAAGGCTGAGACGGGTCACACGACAGCACCATACCCACTGAACCACCCAGAGGTATATCAAGCGGTTGCGACCGAGCGTGAGATTGATGCGGAGATGAAACGGTCAGGCGATTACGACTGGCTCAAAGCAAAGAAGCGAAGCCTTGGGATAAAAGGTGAAGGCGGTGAGGTCGATTACGCAAGGATTACAGACAACACAATGGTAGGTGTATTGAGGGCAGTAAAAGAGCTGGAAGCACTGGACTCCAAGCAGAGTGCTAGGTCAAAGAAGGATATTGCCGAGAGTGCGCCTCGGTGGTCGAACCTGCGACAAGGGCAAAAGGCTGGTTCTAGCAAAAAGCCAACTACGGTATCACCTGTTGTTTCAAGTCCTACAACCACAACGGTGAAAGGGGATTTGCAAGATTTTCCTAGCATCCCCAAAGATATTGTTCCCAAGATAAAGGAAACAAAGAAGTAAGATTCCATCTACGATGGAATAATCCTCTAGGAAAGGAGATGAACTGATGGGAAAGAATAAACTGCATTCAGGGAATAGACCGTTCCCTAAATACAAGAAGGCAAAGAGAGGCACTAAACTCTCTTGCTGACATAGAAGCGCCAGACAGGTGAGACTTGAAGTCTTTCAGAAGGTTTTTGCCTTCTTGTTGCCGAAGGTCATCTATCTTTTCTCCAGCCTTCTGTGACAAGAAATCTATGATCCTGTTCTGGATAATGTATGTTTCTTCTAATAAAGATACGATTAACTAAAATGTTATAGCTATAATAGAAACATTCAATCAAAGGGAGAAAAGAAGTTCTGAATGAAGGCGATTTGATTGTGATAAACGAAAAAACCGTTATTCGGAAGAAGTCACCAGAAGAAATTCTTAGAGAAAGTGATGAACACACACTATCCCAACGGGCATTACGATTAAGAAAAATTGAATCTTTTAGAAAAATTCCTCAAGTAGCTACTCTGCGGGTTTTTGACCATCTGAGCGAAGCTAAATCCTCGTTCATTAATGCATGTTACAGAAGTTGCATTATTTGTTTATCAAATGCTATTGAACAAACGTTTATACATGAATTGGTTAATAGGTCTGAAGATTGGGAACGGAAATATTGGGAAATTGAAATCAAGCAAATGAACTTTTATGACATAATCAAGGAGATAAAAAGGGAAAAAGACCTTGCAAGATTTGCGAAGCATGCTGATTGGCTTAGAAAAGTTAGAAACATCGTAGTTGCTCACCCCAGTTACGTTTCACATCCTGATGAAACTGATAAACCTGATAAAACTATTTGGCAAAACAAAATAATGCTTAGAGACCTCAAACAACTTCTAAGTTTTTTCCCCAAAACCAAAAGAATGCGACTAGAAAACACAAAACTTACTGCCAGAAGAAGTGATGGAACAATAATTGATGAGTCCGAATCGTTGAGGGATTTCATTAACAATCCTGAAGTAATTGAACACTATAAACTAATGGACTGGTGGGCTTTCCAAAAAGGTCTGCTTTATGAACTTGCATTAGAAGCATACGAGAAGGCATCTAGGATATTAAAAGAAATGTATCCTGTGAAGAAACCAACTAAACTATGAGATATACATTTGCAACAAAAATTTTGTTGTATTGCTTATTAGTAACAAATCATCATTTTATTTACCAATGTCCAACTATCAATTCCGAAGTCGTTTCAGAAGGGAAGAACTCAGAGGTCTTTTTTCTTTAGGGCTATTAGCAGTTGTTGCCTCCATACGAATTCAAAGTAGCGAAATAATGTTTACCTTTGGCGGAGTTTCGGTTAATGTAACTGATTTTCTTGACATCGTGTTAATAACTTGGTCGATTTATGCATTTTTTATGGTGTTGGGGCTTTCTGAGGATATTATTGGAATAAAGGCATCAGAGTTATTTCTAAAAATATCTACACAATACCTTTACCTTAGCTTTATTTTCATGGGCATATTCGCTGTAATATATTTTATTGAGCTGTTTCCTCAACGCGCAATTTGGATATTAGCCTATGGTGGAATAATAATTGGCTATTTCTTGATAAAGTGGGTATGGTCTTTTTCGAAGAAAGCTCGACAATTACACAGACCTACTATGTCTGAAATTTCACTATTCAAAAAGAAGTTAATTCCTAAGTTAGAAAAATCTCTTCATTCGATGTTAGGGGGTATTTTTGTGGGCACTTTTTTCGTTATTTTATTTGGAGTTTATGAAGACCTCGTAATTCCCTTTTTTATTTTTGGCTCTATTTGTTTGTTGGTTTTCCTAATTATTAGAGACTTGACAAAAGAAGAGGAAGGCTTGGATTATTAAGGGAATTTAGACTTTTTAGCAAGACAATAAATCTCCTTGAATGTTGGTCTATTCTTTCCTACATAGATACAAGTTTCTGGTGTGCATTTGTCCTGTTGGGCTAGGTTCGGGCAATTCTTCGGGCATTCTGATACCCTTCTCAATGTTTTGTAGAAAGAAGGGGGAGCTAAAGTTTGGAGCTCAGTAAGAGGTATCCTCTTATGCCGAGAGGCATCCCGTAAGGGACTGGGTTTCTCCTGCTCCCCCTGAGCTTTCAGTATCCGCTTTATCAGAGTATCCTTCTTGCCCTTCCTAGACACGCCTAGATTCCTTGCTAGCTTCCAAAGCTCCGCCATAGACATATCCGCCAAGCCTTCTTCAGAATATTTCAGCAGTGCTTTGCGTTTCTTGTGTTTCTTGAGCTCTTTCCGCCAAGCCTTTTCGTGCTCGTCAGTCCACCCTTCTATTAGTTGGTCATCAGGCTCCACACCATGTTCGTCCTTCAGATGCTCAACGATTTCTCCTGTGTCAAAGATTAAGCCCTCAGAGCAACCCTTATAGTTGCACACAAAGCCATCCTCTTTCTCATTGTAAATTGCATCGGGTTCTTCTGGTTCTTCCCGCTCATCCTTGGTTATTTCGTTCATTAGCTTCTCTGTTCCGAGCAAAGGGTTCAGTTCCTTCTTCACAAATTCGTCTATGTTATTGGCAGTCTCTACCAGCACACTTCTGTAACCCAATAGGGTAGCAAAGGGCACCTCTACCTTGCCTAGCAAGGCATTTCCTTTTCTTTGCATTTTTTTCACTTACACCTCCTCATTTTTACCTTAGAGTTAAGCTCTAAGTATAACTTATCAGTATATACTAGGAGTTTATAAGTTTTCCTCTCAGATAAACCTTAAATAAAACTAACAGTATATACTAAGTAAGGAGTATAGAGAAATGAAAGAGGGCAAAAGCTCTGTTTTGAAGTATGGAAATAAAATGTTCATCTACATTCCTCTTTTAGTAAGCTCTGACAGTGCTTTCCCTTTCAAGAAGGGTGAGAAGGTTAACGTCAAGATTGTAGACGACAGCCTTTTGGTTGAGAAGATTTAGAAAACCAAGACTCTGAAAAAGGTGTGATTCTGATGCGCGGTGTTAGGACACGTAAGATTATCTTAAACAAGAGTGGGCATTTCATCTCTAGGAAAAAAGGCTGTCTTGTGGTTAGTGAAACAAGAACAAAGAGAGAGATAGCCAAGTATCCCATATTGGAGAAGGAGTTAGGTGAGGTTCAAGTTATTAGTGGTAACTTAATCTCTACAGGGGCATTAGTCACTCTAGCTTTCAACCGTATTCCTGTAATCATTAAGACGGCTCTTGGTAGCCCTGTAGGTATTTTCAAGTGTATAGACGATTACAGTCACGTTGAGACTAGGTGTAGTCAGTATGCTTGTTATAATAAGACCCAAGCCCTGACCATACCCAAAGAGATTGTGTTAGCTAAGATTATGGGACAGAATCAAGTCCTGAAGAAGTATGGTCTGAGGCAGATAGACTATTACGCATTCAAGAAGGTTAATGAAGCGTATGACGAAGCATTAGCCAAGTTCAATGGAGAAAGCAAACTCTCTGAATATGTCCTCAACAGGTTCAAGTCTCAACTGAGATATTTTGAAGGCAGTGCTTCTATGCAATATTTCAAAGAGATATTTGGTCTCTTTCCAGAATCATTTAGACCTGAAAAGCGTAAGGGCTTCAAGGCTTATGATGGACTGAATAACACCTTCAATTTGGCTTACAGGATATTGTCGAATAAGGTTATGACAGCCTTGATTAAGGCTAAATTGGAGCCATATCTTGGCTTTCTTCACTCTGTTCAATATGGTAAGCCTAGCCTTGTTTGTGACTTTATGGAGCTTTACCGTTATCTTGTGGATGACTTTCTGATAGAGTATTGCAGAAGGTTAGACACTGAAGACTTTGTTTGGAAAGACGACATACACGCAGGAAGGAAAGGCAAGAGGGCATTCTTGAATAAGGAAAGGAACAAAGAGTTTCTTGACAGACTTGAAGATTACTTCCGAATAAGGGTTAATGTTCCCAGAATTAAGATAGGAAAAAAGCAAGAGCTAGAGACAGTGATTAATGAAGAAGCCATGCTTCTAGCCAGTTTCATCAGAGGAAAAAGATTGTGGGAACCAAGATTGGTGCCCTTACCTGCCATCACAATCTCAAGACTCAAGAACGCTCCAAAAAAGGTTACGAATTCATTTGAACCCCTATTTCCCAGAATGTCTTAACTAAATAAGACTTAAATATTCATTATATTAACATTTAATATAATTCAGGGGCAGAAAACGTTATCCTTTGAGAACATTCTCAACATTCAATTGGATTGTGGGCGAAAAAAGCGATGGATAACATAAATAATATTCCACCAGAAGTAAGAGTCAGTCCACTCGGAGATATGATGCTGAATTTTCTTATTGAAAGGGATAAGGAAGAACCATTTCTGGATTTTAAAGAAACTCTTGATGTTTCAAAAGGCTCCCACTTTGCAAATATTGCAAAAGATATTTTTGCATTCTCTAATTATGGTGGTGGATTCTTACTAATCGGTTTTAAAGAAAGACCAAAAGAAAATGAACAGAACGAAGAATCTCAAGAGAAGCCAAGGAAGAAGATGAGAGCATTCCTAAAAACAGGATTGCCTAATTCATTTCATATAGATTCAGCAAATTTACAAACGAAATTCGAATCATATTCAAATTGTCCTATCGAACTTGATTATCACGAATTTTATAGGATTGAAAATGGAGAAAACAGGAAATTTGCTGCAATATATATCCCTCCTTCAACTTGCGTTTTAAAACCGATAAAAAAAGGTAAATACAGATACCAATCTGGAAAACGTAAAGGAAAAGAGAAGATTGTATTTGAACCAGGGACGATATTTTTTCGTAGAGGAACACGAAGTATAATCGCCTCAGAAAAAGAAGTCGAATGGATTGAACAAAGGGCAGAAAAGGAAGGCTATAAGTTAAGTGTTCTAAGTGGTCAACCAGACATAGTGTATGAAAAATTATTCTCGAATCTTTTTAAGGTGCTCGAGCTTCCAGAAAAAATCTTTTCAGCCTATCCTAGAGAACAATTTTATGAAAACTTGGAATTTAGATTAATCCCAAGAAACTCAGTGTTTTTGTTTTGGAAAAAGTGTATTTACACTTTTGAAGATTTAACGAATCCTGAAAATTTTCTATCAAACCTTGTTCACAAGGAATCAATTGTAGTAGAAAAGACTAAAGACTGGTTAGAGGACAAAGACAAAAAAAGAATTCTTATTCAGCTATTGAACAAAGAATTCTCGTTCTTATCTGTGTCATTAAAATTGAGACAGGAAATTAAGAAGAAACATAATCGAACAATACGGACACACACGTTTTATTTCCCTTGTTACGAAGAAAACCGATTTGAAACCTGGAAACCTAGATACAAAGAAATTTCTAAAAGGTTAGTAGCACAAAGAATTTGGGCAAAGCAACTAAATCAATTTGTTTTCTGGCATTCAGCATTAAAAGCTCAGTTTTTTTCTTTGGATAACCAGCTTTTTTTAAGATTAAATCCTTCAGTTATCGTTACAGATGATGGTTTACATCCCATACCAGGAGGCACAGTTGTAACGAGGCTAATTTATAATCGCTATAATATCAGTTATCTGAATTCGCTATTATTTTGGGTATATTACCTTTCAAATGGAGATGACAAAATATTTCTCTCAAATAAACAAATAAAAATATCTGGAAAACCCTCTACTGCAGAGCTTAATTTCGGAATAGTTTTCGATAGACCTTCTAGGGAAATAATCAGTAAAGTCCCTGAAGTAAATTTAGTGAGGTGAGAATATGTCTACATTATTTAGAACTTTTTTCATCGATGAACCTGACTTGATTTTTGGTCACCAAGGCGAAGAAAAAGACCCTCGTATTGGGTTGAGATTTCATGGTCCCTTTCATTACTCTTCAGAAAAAGAGCCTACTCCCAATCAGGTTAGAATAGGAATAATAGGAAGTGGCAAAACAGTTAGTTTAGCTAAACAAGTAATTGAATACCTGAAATGCGAGATTAAAAGCTCTGGAAATAATAGATGGCTTTATCCTAACTATCCAGGATTTTCCAAAGAAACCTCAATAAAATGTGATTTTATATATGCTGAAAACTGGGAAGCAAAAATAACCGAATATGAAATCAAAAAAGTTCTTAGTATATCAGATAGCGTGAATAGGCGAATTACAGCTGGAGTGAACCTCTTTGTTGAAGGAGTGAACAAAATTTGTTTGGATGATAATCCACCAGATGTAATTTTATGTTTAATTCCCTTTGAAATTGAAGAGTATTGTGGTATATCAGAAAGAACCCGTGGGGCATGTCGACCAAAATTTACTGCTGTAGAAAAACATCGAGCAGCGTTAAAGGAAGAGGGACAAACTTTTCTTGATGAGTGGGGGTTTGGAATCGAACCTGAAGCGGAAGATGAACCACTTGACCTAAATTTTCGCAGAGCATTAAAAGGAAAAATTATGAAATATGGAATACCCATCCAAATCTTGAGAGAGAGTTCAGCTAAAGGATTCCTATATTATGGAGAACCCGAGGTAAAAGTCATTCAAGAACCCGCTACTGTTGCTTGGAATCTTGCTACTGCATTATATTACAAAGCTAATGGTAAGCCTTGGCGTTTAGCTAAGTTACGGCAAGACACCTGTTTTGTTGGTATTTCCTTCTTCCATAACTTGCGAAATCCCGATTTAGATGTTCAAACATCAATGGCTCAGGTTTTCACTCACAATGGAGAGGGAATAGTATTAAGGGGAACAGATGTCATTATTGACAAAAAAACAAAACAGGCTTACATGTCAAAAAACCAAGCTTTGGAACTCCTGAATGAAGCATTAAAAACATATTCAGATAGAGCAGGGAGATTGCCAGCAAGAGTGGTGATTCATAAAACCACTCAATTTTCAAGAGATGAAAAAGAAGGTTTCAATGAAGCAATTGGAGAAAAAGAAACAGATTTTGTTAGTATAAATACAAACCATGATTTTAGATTTCTCAGAAATGGCGATTATCCAGTTCTGAGGGGAACTGTAATCCAACTCAAGGAAAATAAATGTCTACTTTTTACATCAGGCTATATCCCTAGAATTAGAACTTATCCAGGACATAGAATTCCAAAACCATTATTGATAACACACTTTGGAGATTCAGAACTTATTGTTGTTTGTAAAGAAATTATGGGTTTGACAAAATTAAATTGGAATACAACAGCCTTTTCGACATATTATCCCATTACGTTAGAATTTTCACGAAAAGTTGGAAGAATTCTGTCAGAATTACCAGAAGGGCGTTTGCTTCAGAATCATTATCGTTTCTATATGTAGATTGAGCATACCCCTTTTCTTCCAAGGATATACAGATTTTACGAGTATATCCTTTTTCTAAGAAGGATATACCTAATTTTCGGAAACGGTTTCCGACAATTAGACCCTAAGAACTATAAGATATATAGAACAGCCATACAAAAAAAGCACAGCCCAGTGGAAGGTCAAGCTGACTTCCTCACAGTGAAAT